>ERZ791741.2101-NODE-2101-length-14837-cov-49.556285_pt1 | contig 14837 bp, 9 predicted proteins | sample MGYA00510040_ERZ791741 | MGnify/ENA primary metagenome ERZ791741 (study PRJEB30046, sample SAMN00791960) | human gut metagenome | study: EMG produced TPA metagenomics assembly of the A metagenome-wide association study of gut microbiota in type 2... | reverse complement strand
GGTTTTTGTCCACTGCCACGTGTATGTCGGGAAACTTTGTCTTCATCTGGAAAGGCTCGTCGCCGATGTCTTCCATCTTTGTATCCGCCCCGGCAAGTACGAAGCCTTTGCTCTTGCGCTTGTATCCGCGGCTTAGTACGGCCACCTTCACCTTGTCTTTAAGCAGCCTTATCAAGTATTCCACGTGTGGGGTCTTGCCCGAGCCGCCTACCGTTATGTTGCCAACCGATATGACGGGAATGTCGAAACTGCGGCTTTTCAATATTCCGAGTTCGAACATCTGGTTGCGCAGCTTTACTCCGAGGCCGTACAGCCAGCTAAGGGGCGTCATCCATTCGTTTATCTTGATAAAATCGCCTTCCATGCTTTTAGTCAGTCACCTCATTTTATATTCATCATAAAAGGCACACGCGCCTGTATCGCCGACTGGCTGTTGATATTCTTCAGGAGCATGAACGGCTCGTAGTATTCGCCGAGGCTTTGGCGCATTTGGGCGTTTATGTAGTTGCCCCCAGAGGTCTTGTTGAGCAGCTGGTCTAGCCAGTCGGCCTTGCCGGGATATGCCGACGTGTGATATTCCTTGAGCTTTGCCAGCTGGGCGGCTTTCGCAACGGCCTTGTCGAGGCCGCCAAGCTCGTCGACAAGCTTGATTTTCAAAGCGTCTTGTCCAAGCCATACGCGCCCTTGGGCTATTTTCTCAACGTCCTCAACCTTCATCTTGCGCCCTTGCGCCACGCGCTGGCGGAACAGGTTGTAGCCGCGGTCTATATATTTATTAAGGTAGTTCATCTCCTCTTCGTTGAACGGACGTGCAGGAGTTCCAAACGCGCTGTGCCTGTTGGTCTTCACCTCGTCGAACTTTACTCCGAGCTTCTGTGTAAGCAGTTCGCTCATATCGGGGAACATTCCGAATATTCCTATGCTGCCGGTAAGCGTAGTAGGCTCGGCTACTATCCAGTTTGCGCCGCTGCTGATGTAGTATCCTCCCGATGCGGCCATGCCTCCCATTGACACCACCACCGGCTTTTTCTTCTTTAGCATCTCAACGTAGTGCCACATTTGCTCTGATGCGTATGCGCTTCCTCCACCTGAATTGATGCGCAGCACAACGGCTTTCACGTCGTCATCGTCCATCAGGTCTTCAAGGTCCTTGCATACTTTTTTCCCGACGATGCTGTTCCCGTCAGACATTAGTCCGCCTGCTTCACTGTCAACAATGTCTCCGTAGGCATAGTAAACGGCTATTTCCTCGCCCTTATTCTCCTTGCTTTTAACTACTTTCATTTCTGCGAGGCTTACCGTGTTGATGTCGTCGTCGGCGTCTTTCTTAAGGAGTTTGTTGATTTCCGCCTTGATTTCGTCGGTGTAGATGAGCTTGTCTACGAATTTGTATCTCACGAAATCCTTTGCGTCGCTGAGCGTAACGAAGCTGTCGGCGTAAGCGTTCAGCTGCTCTACACTGATTTTACGGCTTTCGGAAACGCCTTTGCATACGTTCTGCCACAGGCCGTTTACGTATGCGGTCACCTGTTCGCGGTTGGCGTCACTCATCTTGTCGGCGGTGAACATCTCGGGAGCGCTCTTGTAAGCGCCCACCTTTGCAAGCTGCATCTTTACTCCGAACTTGGCCATAACGTCCTTTAGGAATATCGGCTGCGATGCTATTCCGTGCCAGTCAACCTGTCCGCTGGGGTTGAGGAACACCTTGTCGGCCGCCGATGCTACGTAATATACGCCCTGTGTGTACACGTCGCCGTATGCCACAACCCACTTGCCGCTTTTCTTGAAGTCAAGCAATGCGTTGCGTATCGCCGCGAGCGATGCGTAGGAGTCGGCCGACAGCATGCCGGCCTCTATGTATATGCCCTTTATCTTGTCGTTGCCCTTGGCCTTGTCTATGGCTGAGAGCACGTCGTCAAGCCCTATCGTGCCTACGGTGTTGCCGTTGATTTCGTCCATGAATGTGCTCTCTGAGCGCTCGTCGAGCATTCCGGAGAGGTTTATTACCATGATGGTGTTGTCGCTTACGTCCTTTGCCGAACTGCCCGAAGCTATCATGCCTACTATGCACATGGTGCCGATGACGCCTGTGATGAGCGTGAATACAATCAGTCCGACTACCGTGGCTGACATATATTTGAGAAAGTCTTTCATAAAAATGTTGTTTTGTTGTAATTATTGGAAATGCTGTATGCTAATCAGCCACAAAGATAACGATTTTATTTTATTTTGCTTTAAAAAACCGGCAAAGTTTTACTGTATTGCCGAATATTGCTATTTTCGCGCTTATGAAACGTGCAATAGTAATCGGGGCATCTTCTGGCATAGGGCGCGAAGTTGCCAAACTGCTGCTTGCCGACGGCTGGACGGTCGGCGTTGCGGCGCGTCGTGAGGACAGGCTGTTGGAGCTTAAGGCTTCCAGGCCCGACTGTGTCGAGGTAATGAGGATTGACGTTACTGCGGCGGACGCATCAGCGCGCCTGCTGGAACTGGCAAAAAGGCTCGGCGGAGTGAGCCTCTTTGTGTACTGTTCGGGCGTTGGCTGGCAGAACGCCGAGCTTGAGCCGGAGCCGGAACTTGCCACTGTTGATGTCAATGTAAAGGGCTTCACCGTGATGGTTGGCACCATGTTCAATTATATGGCGGCCAATCTCGGCGGCGACATAGCCGTAATATCGTCGGTCGCAGGTACAAAAGGACTGGGTGCGGCACCGTCTTACAGCGCATCGAAGGCATATCAAAACACGTATATACAGGCGCTTGAGCAGCTGTCAAACATGCGCCGGCTGCACATAAGGTTTACCGACATACGCCCCGGTTTCACAGATACCGACCTGCTGGCAGGCGGCGGACGTTATCCGATGCTTATGGACAAGACCGCTGTGGCGCGCCATATCGTGCATGCCATTTACGCCCACCGCCATGTGTGCGTAATCGACTGGCGCTACCGCATGCTTGTTGCTGCATGGAGGGCGATGCCCTCATGGCTGTGGCGCAAGCTGAACATACATTCGTGAAGTAAACATTTTATCACATTAAATCTATTTATATGAAAACAAAAAGAATTTGTTTGCCGGGAGTTTTTGCAGCCACACTGTTGGCCGGTGCTATGTTGTCATGCAACGGCAAGGCAGGAATTGAGGGCACGTGGGTAGAGCCAGTGCCCGGAATGGAGCACATGACGCAGGGCTTCAGGCTTGAGAGCGGAGGCCGTGCGTCGTCGGTCAACATGGCTACGTTGCAGTATGAGTCATGGAAGCGTGACGGCAGCCTGCTCATACTGTCGGGCAAGAGCATCGGAAACGGTGTCACAGGCTCGTTTGCCGACACCCTCGTGATGGTGAAACTCACTGAAGACAGCCTCGTTCTGAGGAGGAATGCGCTTACGTTGAGGTACGCCCGTGACAACGGACAGCAGGCGAAAGAGAGCGTGCCGATGACCAAGCTTACTCCGGCAAAGCGCAAGAGCTTCGTCACGGAAGGCACTCTCGTAATGGCGCACGAGGTCCGTTCGTTCACGCCGAAGGGCGCGGAGGAGGCTTACTGGATAGCTGACAAGTCGGGCAAACTGGCGCGTGAATACGACAAACTTACCCACGGGACGAAGAACGGCACGCCCGTGTATGCCGAAATAGAGGTTGTTGACATGGGAAAGGCTGACGAGGGCTTTGCCAAGTCGTATGCAGGCGTGTATGAAGTGGTGAAGGTCAACCGGCTGTCGCCTGCCTCCAAATAAGGCCGGTGACGGCGCTTTGCTGCGCCTTTAACTGCTGCGGCCTGTGCAAAAGGCCACCTTTCATCATGTGAAAGATGGCCTTTTGGCTTGTAAAAGACCACCTTTTGCAGGCTAAAAGGCCGTCTTTTACAAGGCGTTGGGTAAAGTGTTGGCATTCAGGCGGTTTTTAATTAATATGAGATATGTATAAAATTCTGTTATGTGTGTTGGCCTTTGCCTTGTCGTCAGGCAATGCGGCAATGGCTGACGATGGCCGGTTTCCGAACGGAGAGGCGGTGCCGGAGTGGTTTAATGACACGTCGCGCGTCAACGTTGACACGCTCGGACCGAAGTATGTGCTGACCGATTATGGCGTTGAGGCTGACTCTACGTTGCTACAGACGGAAGCCATACAGCGCGTAATCGACCTCGCAGCCAGCCGCGGCGGTGGTGTAGTGGTGGTGCCGAGGGGCACGTTCCTCAGCGGTTCGCTGTTCTTCCGTCAGGGCACTCACCTGCATTTGCAGGACGGCGCAGTGCTGAAGGGCATCGACGCGATAAAGCATTATCCGCTCGTAAAGACGCGCATGGAGGGGCAGACGCTGCTTTACTTCGCCGCGCTCATAAACGCCGACGGCCTTGACGGCTTCACGATAACCGGCAACGGCACTGTCAACGGCAACGGACTGCGCTTTTGGGAGGAGTTCTGGATAAGGCGGCGCTTCAACAAAGACTGCACCAACCTCGAGGCGCTGCGGCCGCGTCTTGTGTATATGTCGAACTGTAAGAACGTGCAGGTGCAGGACGTGAAGCTCATAAACAGTCCTTTCTGGACTAACCACCTATACCGCTGCCACCACGTGAAGTACATCGGCTGCCACATCTACGCGCCTACCACCGGCGTTAAAGCACCCAGCAGCGACGCGATAGACATTGACTACTGCCACGACATACTTGTCAGCGGATGTTATATGAATGTCAACGACGACGCGGTAGTGCTGAAAGGCGGAAAGGGAACGTATGCCGACAAAGACCCGGACAACGGCCCTAACTACAACGTAGTTGTGCAACGCTGCACGTTCGGCACAGTGCACGCATGCCTTACGCTTGGCAGCGAAAGCCTGCACGACTGGAACATCGTGATGCGCGACTGCACCTTCACCAACGCCGACCGCGTGCTTTGGCTCAAAATGCGCCCCGACACGCCGCAGCATTACGAGCATATTACGGTTGAAAACGTCAGCGGACAGTGCGGCAGCTTTATCGTAATACGCCCTTGGACGCAGTTCTACAAGATGGAAAACCGCCCCGACATGCCACTGTCGCAGTGCAACAACGTAACCATACGCAACGTTGACGTCAGCTGCAAGACATTCTTCGATGTAGGAACATCTGACAAATACCGCTTAAAAGACTTCCTTTTCGAGAACCTGAACTATCCCCGCAGCGCAGGCGGAATAGACCGCTCGATGATTGAGAACTGCGTGGTTAAGTGAAGAACGAAGAACGAAGAGTGAAGAATTAATTTGCTTAATGAATTGCAAACATATTCTTCACTCTTCGTTCTTCACTCTTCACTTAACCGTTCTTCACTCTTCACTTAACCGTTCTTCACTCTTCACTCATCTCGTTCTTCATTCTTCACTCTTCACTCTTCGTTCTTCACTCATCTTTTTTCCTTGTCACCGAGAACGACTGGCGGTGGAAAATGAATATCGGGATGATGCAGCCCACCACCATTCCGAACATTATAAGCACCGTGAGCGACGAGTTGTGGAAAAAGCGCGAGACGTATTCCATCGTGTATTCGTCGGGCAGGCGCACGATGTTTATCAGGTCACGCACTGCCTTGTAGGCAAACATTCCGGGCACCATTGGCAGCAGCGAAGGGAAGGCGAAGCACTCCGCAGGGCAGTGTATGCGCATGGAGAACGGCACGGCGAGCAGCCCTATCGTGAAGCCGGCTATCGCGGATGCCGTAACCTGGTCGAGAGCGATGCCTGCATTGTGCATCAGAAAGTACCTTACACCATGCCCTATGCAGGCCAGCAGGGCGCAGACAATCAACGCCTTGTGCGGCGGATTGCTGATGACGGCAAAGCCCACGCCGGCCACGGCGGCAAACAAGCCGTCGGCTATGGCAGCCCGGACAACGTCGGGGCGCACCACCTTGGTGAACGTAGTAGGGTCGATGTCGAACATTACGACCGTTGCCGACAGCCCGACAGCTATGCAAATTATAAGAAGTCCGGCGTTTATAAGCCGCGCCACGCCATCGAGCGCATGGCCGTCGACAATGTCCATCACGCCGTTAATCAGCGGAACGCCTGGCACAAGGTACAGCATCGACGTTCCGAGCGATATGTCCTCCGTGCCGCCGTGGAAGTAAAGATAGTCAGTAACACCAATCATCGTCGACACGAAGGCGCAGATTACGAACACGGCCAAGTGGTTCATCTTCCTCCGGGTAAGCTCCTGGCGGATGAAAAAGCCCACAAGCGTCGCAACGAACACTATGCACATCGACGTAAAGTTGCCGTCGAACAGGCGGCAGAAACACGCATTCGCCACCGACGCCAGCAGCAACACCGTCCACCGGCTCTCGCGTTTCTCCTTCACAATAATCCTGAACAGACGCCAAAGCTCGCGCAGCGGCAGCTTGTTGTCGAACGCCCGCCACGACAGTGCCGACAGCTTCATGTTCACTTTGAAGTTCAGCGCCATGCCCGGCGTCTTCTTTATATAGGTGTACGAGCGGTTGTGCCCCGCGTCAAGCAGCGTTATGCTCAATGTCTTGGGGAATATAAGCAGGTTGATGTGGTAGCCGAACGAGCGCGCCATGCGCACTGTATTATACTGTATTCGCGACGTCTGCGCACCTACGGCCATCATCGTCGCAGCGTATTCGGCAAGGAATATCGCCGTGTTCTTCAACGCCTCGTGTACGTTCTCTTCTTCTTTCTGCTGCATTGACATGGTGTTCTGAAAACCTGTTGTTATGCCTATGTTTCGTAAAACGCCTGCAAAGTTATACATTTTTGCCGTCAAACATTCCATGTAATCATGTATTTTCTCACTGATATGTGATTTAACGTAAGTTCGGCATAAGAATAATCATTCTTTGAAATTAGATAATTTATATAGTTTTGCATTTCAAATAGTCGGTTGGTAACTATCATTCCGCGCTCCGACGCGAAATCCAGTGATGGTAGCCGGATTTTTATTATGCTTTCGTTCTGGATTCCGCGTCGTAGCGCGGAATGACAGTTACCAACTGACCGCTTGAAGTAAGAATACTATAACATTCTCTTATATCGAACTCTCGTTAATTTCATGAAGTTTGCAAAGCCGTAAACGCAATGTAAATCCAATGGTATGTGAAAATTTGCAATATGATGCAATATCCGCCGTTCTACTTTCTTTTTGACACTTCAATTATGTACAAGTTTTCATGCAAACCAGCTCAACTATGTTAAAAGCATTAAGTTAAATTGTAAAGAAATATGCGTTAAAAAATCGAGAGCATATCTTTTGATAATCGAAAGATATGCTTTTGACAATCGAAAGATATGCTTTCGACAATCGAAAGCATATCTTTCGATTTTGAAAAACATGCTTTTTGTGTTAAAAAAGCACGTTTCCGTTAACGTACATAAATATATTTTAAGCACAAATTTCTTGTTTTATGTATAACCTATTGTATATCAACAATTTACGGTTGCACACCTGACGTTGCGTTATTTGCGGCCAAATGTATTTTGTTTTGAAATATTGCATTCTGAGAGCATCAACGTTTTCCAACTTGAAAGCATTTCGTTCAAAGCTGCATCATAATGTAAAAACTATAATTATACATGCTGAAAAAATTTTTTTACAATATGTTTGCAAGTTTCAGAAAATATCGCTACATTTGGCGCAGGCATTCTTTTCAATGCCGGAACAAACTACATTATATGTTTAACTTTAAATTAAAAAAACTATGTCAGTAAAGTACAAGCTTTATCAAGACAGCAGGAAGACATCACCCAACCAAGGTAAATGGTATGCAAGGGCGACAGTATCTAACGTGGCTACACTGCAGACAATGGCCGAAAAGATAGAAAGGGCGACAACCGTGACACGCTCTGACATCCTTGCAGTGCTCTCCGGCCTGTCAGACGTGATGCGTGAGGAACTGCTTGCAGGCAGCCGCGTAGTAATGGACGGCATCGGCTCGTTCAAGGTGGGCATGAAGACACGGCCTGCGGACACACTCGAGGAATGGACACCGTCACGCCATCTGAAAGGCTATCGCATAATTTTCCGTCCTGAAACAATCGACAACGTGAGCAACGGCGTGCGCACGCGCAGCGCCAAAGCCTTGCAGGGCATAAAGTTCGAGGAGATGGGACGCTACAGCGTAGATGACACCACTGAAGAGCCGTAGACGGTTATACGGTATATTTACGGTTGTGCGGTTATACGGTCATACGGTTTTACGGTTATACGGTCATAATGTTTTCTATGCTGTAATCACTTGTATATTCTGTATTATAAGCCTTTGTAGTAACATTATTAGCTATCGTTGACATTTCGGTTCATTATATACGCACGTTCTTAAAGAACATTCTTGATTGGCCTCGGCTTGTTTATACGAATCTTCGCGGCATTCGTACATAATGAACAGAAATGTCAGCGATAGCTAATAATGTACCTACAAATAATAAACATTCATATTTATGGGAATTAATCTTATACCTGATTCACATTAATAAAATTATTTTTTTTATCGCCGGCAAAGTTACTCCGTAATGCCGCACATGTCCATACACGGATTACGGAACGTAGTACCAATATCGACGAAGTTGCATTATGGCTTTGAAACATCGAACCAATTTAACTGAATTTCATACCGATTTTACAGAAAGAAACGACGTATGGCATGGCTTTTCGTAAGATTTCAGTAATTTTGGAGTGTCAAACTAATAAGTGAAAGCTATGGGCGAGATATTGGATTTGCAGACGATACACGATTATAACGACTTCCTCGGACTTGAAACACTGCATCCGCAGGTCGGCTTTGTCGACTTTTCCAAGGTAGAGGTGCTGAAGCACCGCCGCAAATGCTTCGGCTTTTACGCCATCTTCCTGAAAGAGAAAATACACGGTAAGATTACTTACGGGCGCAGCAAGTACGACTATCAGGAAGGCACGCTGGTGTTCATCGCTCCCGGACAGGTTGGCGGCATTGACGACGACGGTGAGACGCCGCATCCGCAAGGCTACGCCCTGCTGTTCCATCAGGACCTTATCCGTGGCACGTCACTTGCACGAAAGATGAAGGATTACACGTTCTTCTCATACGAAGTGAACGAGGCCCTGCACATGTCGGAACGCGAGAAACAGACCGTTTACAACTGTTTCTGCGAAATAGAGGAGGAGCTTCACCACACAATCGACAAGCACAGCCGCAGCATAATCGTGTCGAACATCGAAGTGGTGCTCAACCATTGCCTGCGCTTCTACGACCGACAGTTCGCCACGCGCGAGGCAATCAACTCGGATGTGCTTACCCGCTTCGAGGCTTTGCTTAACGGATATTTCGACACCAACAATCCCCAAGAGCTTGGACTGCCGTCAGTGGCATGGTGTGCCGACCAGCTTCACTTCTCCGCCAATTACTTCGGAGACCTCGTTAAGAAGCAGACGGGCAAGTCGGCCATTGAATATATACATCTCGCAATAATAGGAAAAGTGAAGGACCGGCTGCTGGAAACAAACAAGACAGTCAGCGAAATCGCCTACGAGGTGGGCTTCCAATATCCGCACCACTTAAGCCGGTTGTTCAAGAAGGTGGTTGGCTGCACGCCAAACGAGTATCGCGCACAGGCGAAGATTGTGTAGCCTGCCTTGTAAAAGGCGATAAATTGCAGTCAAAAAAGTGGCCTTCCGCAGTGCGGAAGGCCACTTCTTGTAATCCGGGACGTAATGTTGTCAGTCTCGTAAGCATTACTTCACAAGCACTTTCCGTACCTGCGTGCCTGCGTTTACGATGTACAGTCCGCGTGCAAGGCTTATCGTAGTGCTTCCGTCAACTGTCTCCCTTGCCACGAGCTGCCCTTCCGCAGTATATATGGCGACTGCCGTTTCATCGTCGGCAGTTATGGTTACGCATCCATTGCCGACAACTATTGCAGTTCCTTCAGCCGTCACGTCGGTGATGCCGGATGACGTGTTGGGCTTCAATCTAACGTTGTCCAAGAGGTAATCGGCGGCATTGGTCAATATGCCGAGCCGCAGTTTGAAGGCGTTGCCTATTGTGTTGCCCTCGGTGGGGATTGCGTATGAATGCTCAACCCATGTGTCCTCGGTGCTCTTAAAGGTGTAGTCGTCGTCTTGATGGATGACAAATTCGTCCGCCCAGACAAGCATTTTCTTGTTCTGGTTGTCAGCTCCCTCTGTGCTTCGGGCATATATGTCGAAGACAATGTCTGTGTAGTCTTTAAGTGTCTTGCCGTCGGGCAGAGTCACGTCGAGCTCCATTACTGTGTTGTAGTCGCCTCCCTCGAACTGCGCGGCCTTGTTTTCCGACAATGCCGGGTTGTCAACGATTGAGGCTGTACCTACCGGCGTGTAGCCTAAATAGTTGAACATTCCTACTGTCTGCACAGCCTCAAAGTCTTCAACCATCAGCTTTCCGTCGATAATCTCACCGTTGTGCGACGTGCCAGGCTCCTCGTATTCTTTCAGGCGGACGTTGTCAATCAGGTAGTCGGCTGCGTTGTCCAACACGCCGATACGCAGTTTGAAAGTGTTTCCGATATTGTTTCCGTCAGTGTCGATTACGTACGACTTTGTCGTCCATGTTTCCGGGTCGGCCACTTTGGGATAGTCTATGTCTTGGTGGATAACGTAATCGTCGGCCCATACAAGCATGTTCTTGTACTGGAAGTCCTTTGCCTCATTGTCGTTCAGGTAGATATCAAAGGCTATTTGCGTGTAGTCTTTCAGCGTCTTGCCGTCTGGCAGAGTGATGTTAAGCTCTATTACGGTGTTGAAGTCGCCGCCGACAAATGATGCAACCTTTTCTCCTGCTGCCGTCGGGTTTGCAGTTATCGACGCTGTTCCTTTCGGATCGTAACCTTGATAGTTAAATGTATTCACTGTTTGTGCGGCCTCAAAGTCCTCAAGCATCAGCCAGCCGCCGCTTACGGTGCCGTTGCTCGTCTCACCGGGTTCTTCGTATTCCTTGAAGCGGACATTGTCAATGTAGTAGTGGTTGCCTTTTACCAAAAGTCCAAGGCGCAGCTTGAACGTGTTGACTGCTGTCTGTTCAATGTTGATGTTGTAAGTTTTCTGCGTCCAAACTTCTATTTCCGCCTGTTGGGGAGAGTTGGTTTCAAGGTTGATTACTTCGTCGTCAATCTGCACCAACATGTTTTTGCAGTTGCAGTAGGTGTCGGTTTCGTGACGTGGAATGTACAGGTCGAAGGCTACTTGGGTATAGTCGGCCAGCGTCTTGCCGTCGGGCAGTGTTACGTCAAGCTCTATTGCTGTGTTGTAGTCACCGTTTTCAAACGACACTACCTTGTTTCCCGTTTCGGTGGGGCTGTCTGTAATGTTTACAGTACCTGTCGGGTTTTGTCCGTCCTTGTTGTAGAGCGCAGGCGTTGAGGCATTCTCAAAGTCTTCTACCATCAGCCATCCGTCGGTCACTTCGCCGTTAGCCGCTGCTGTAAGTGTGAACAGCGCGGACGCGAGAAATGTAAAAATCTTTTTCATAATGATAAATTTTAGATTGTTGATATTAGGTTATTTTGTGAATTTAAGCATTTTTCCGTCAACGCTTATTGCGTATATGCCGTGGGGAAGGGCGGCGATGTCGATTGTGTCATGCTGCGCCGTGCCGCTCATTATTACAGTTCCGCTGCCGAGGTTGACTATCCTGTAGCATCCGCCGGTATTGCCGCCAAGGTGTATCATGCCGCCGTCGATATGTATTCCGGGCGTTGCCGGCACGTCGGTTATGCCTGTGCCGCTTTGCGGTTTCCATATGCGGAAGTTGCCTGAAGCGTGGAGGAAGTTGAGGAAATACAGCAGGCCGTCATAATATCGGTAGCGGCCTGTGGGTATGGCGGTGGCCATGAAATCGTCGATGAACTCCCATGCTACCATCTGGTTGCTTGCCAGCGTGCCCGTAGCGTTGCATGCCACGAGCCCGGGGGAGTGGTCGGTGTTGCCGTTTTTCTGCTGTCCGTCAAGCGTGTAGACGCTGTAATAGTTGGGAACTCCGCCGTTTACCGTCGCGAGGAAGTTGTGCTGCCTGTTCACGAGGGCGGTATAGTCAACGTCTTCGGGCTGGAACCACGAGAAGTCCACAGCCATGTTCATGATGCAACGCCAAGCGTCGTAAAGAAAATCATGATGGTCACCGTTGCCGGTATACGGACTTCCGTCATATTCGGCGTAGTCTGGCATCAGGCCGGTGTCGGCATGCGCGAACTTGGGAAACATCTCGCGGCTCTTCGCGGCGAAGTCCTTGAAATCCTGATTGTGCTCCTTAGCCCACATGGCCCACAGCTCGTAGAATGCCGGGAGGTGGTAGGACGGGTCGGTAAACTTTGCCGACGAAGCGTATGGAACGAAGGTTATCTGCTTCTCGTCCATATTGAAAAGGTTGGTGAACGATGAGTAGGGAAATTCCGCCATGGGCTTGTTGAAGCAGTTTTCTATTATATAATCGGCTTCCGCCTCATAGTCGTATATTCCTTCGCCGTTGCCCCAGCGGTTGGAGGCGAACATCAGCGCCATGATAAAGTATTCCTCGCCGTCGGAAGCTGGTGTTTTCGCAAGGCTGCTTGCGTCTGTCGGCAGCTGCCACGAGAAGTAACCTTCGCGCTCGTCGCCGGGTTTGAACTGCATGTATGTCTTCGCCCACTTCCATATACGGTTGAATTCGTCCTGCCGGTCCATCTGCACGCATATCATCATGCCGTATGACATGCCCTCCGTCCTCACGTCGTTGTTGTTGGCGTCGAGAATGTATGCCATGTCGTCGCCAACCTCGTAATACAGGCGTTCGTTGTCCTCGTCGCCCTCGAAGTAGGTGTGCCACAGGTCGTCGAGCCGTTGGTCGATTTGCTCTTGCGTGTATCCTGCTTCAAGAAAGAGGTTGCGGTATTCGCCTGTGTAATATGCGCCTTGCGCCGGGAGCGCAGGCGGAGTGGTGTTGTAAGGATATTTCAGGGAAACGTTGTCAAGGTAGTAATGCAGCCTGTTGTCGTTTAGGCCAACGCCGAGGGTGAACGATGTCAGGCTTTTTTCTTCTTCGGTAAGCTGCAGTTCGGCTGTGCTTACTGTTATGCTTATCCATGTGTCTTTCTCTCCTAACTTCGGATAAACGTCGTTTCCTTGTTCGTCGGTGTCCTTATATTTAAGGACGCCGTTCAGGTAGATGTGCTTTTGCTTGTAGTTCGCGTTACCGTCACTGTTGCTTGAAGGGATGTATAATGAGAAAGACACGGCTGTGCAGTCGCCAAGTGTTTTCCCTTCAGGCAGCGTGAAGTTTATTTGCGGTACGGCGTTGTAGTTTGAGTTTGTAACGTCGAGAATTTTACCCTCCCCTATGGGGCTTTCAGCCACTGTGGCCGTGCCGCCCTGTGCGGAGGTCATTTCAAACTCCGTGCCGGTTGCAAGGCCGTCAAAGCTTTCTGTAACGTCGGCCGCTGATGATGTGGCGCAGCATGCGGCTAAGGCCAGTATGGCAGAGAATAGTTTTTTCATGGTGCTTTTCGTTGTTGTTTTTGCAAATATACCGATGTTAGCTTACAGTCTCGTTTTAGAATGTCGCAACATCGTTTCAATTTGTTTTGGTGTTGTTTTTTATGGACGTATTGCCGCCCTTTTGCGGTGTTATGCGGCGGCATGTTTTGCAAAAGGCGGCAAATCAGGCTGCAAAAGACCGTCTTTTACCGTGCAAAAGATGGCCTTTCGGACGGTAAAAGGCCACCTTTTGCAAAGCCGTTGGCAACTTGCTGGCTGCCAATGCGTTGCCAATGGCATTGCGGCGCGTCGTCCACATTGGCATTACACACCGTGAATTGTGCGAAGTCAATATGTTTTTTAACGATAAAACACAGACGGAAACGTCTGTGTGTATTGATTTTTGCGTACCTTTGCAGTGAAGTTTACCAAGGCGAAGGTATGCGCAACAAGGACAATTTCACATTTCTTACATCCGCGCCGGTTCACCGCGTGATACTCACAATGGCCGTTCCCACGATAATAAGCATGCTCGTAACGAGCGTGTACAACATCGTTACGACCTTCTACGTAGGGCGAATCAGCACGCAGGCCACGGCTGCCGTTGGCATAGCCTTTCCCGTAATGTCGATAATCCAGGCCGTAGGCTTCACCTTCGGACAAGGTTCAGGCAACTACATCTCGCGCGAGCTGGGCGCGAAGCGGCACGGCAACGCACGCCGCATGGCATCCACCGGCTTTTTCAGCGCAGTGGCCGCAGGCATCGTGCTCTGCCTTGCCGGACTGCTTCTGCTTGACCCTTTGGTCCGGCTTCTCGGCTCTACGCCTACCGTCATGCCTTATGCCAGGCGTTACCTGGCGTTCATCCTGCTGGCGATGCCGTTCATGTGCGGCGCGCTTTGCCTGAACAACCAGATGCGTTTTCAGGGCAATGCTGCCTATGCCATGTTCGGAATACTTACAGGAGCATTGATAAACGTGTTTCTTGCGCCCGTGTTCATCTTCTTTATGGGCATGGGCATAACAGGCGCGGGGCTGTCAACGTTTGTCGGAGAGGCGTGCAGCATGGTAGTGTTGCTGGTCATGACACACAAGGGCGGCACCATCCGCATACGTCCGCGCGACTTTTCGCTGCGCCCGGCGTTGTTCAGGGAAATCCTTGCCGGCGGCACCCCGTCGTTTACCCGGCAGGGGATGGCAAGCATAGGCGTTGCCCTGCTCAACGTGGCGGCAGGCCGTTTCGGCGATGCCGCGATAGCCGGCATGTCCATAGTGAGCAGAGTATGTTTCGTGGTTTTTGCCGCGGTAATCGGTCTGGGGCAGGGTTTCCAGCCCATGTGCGGCTTCTGTTACGGTGCGCGTCTTTACGCCCGGGTGCGTG
>ERZ791741.2080-NODE-2080-length-14921-cov-6.643213_pt1 | contig 14921 bp, 9 predicted proteins | sample MGYA00510040_ERZ791741 | MGnify/ENA primary metagenome ERZ791741 (study PRJEB30046, sample SAMN00791960) | human gut metagenome | study: EMG produced TPA metagenomics assembly of the A metagenome-wide association study of gut microbiota in type 2... | reverse complement strand
CTGCCATATCTGTATTCTTATCCTTGTCTTGTCACCGGTAGCCGAACTTAAAAAAGCATAGTCTCTGTCTTCCAGAGTCAAACCGTCTTTACGTGCATAGAATGCTTCACTTTCAGCTTTCGTAAATTCCATTCCGACTACAGCTCCTATCGAGTGTTTTCCGAATTGCCCGTTATAGTTGATCTGGTTGGTCCACTGGTATTCCAGGAAATGAGTCTGATCGTTGCGGACATAGTTGAACTTTTCATCACGGCCCGAACCGTCTGCTTCACTCCATTTTTTATCGACTGCACGATAATATGAACCACGATAATCTACACCGAATGATGTTCTCAGGTTCAAACCTTTGATAATCATCAAATCGGCATACGTATTACCAATTACCTTCAGGAACTTATTGACATTGTCTTTCCCCAGGATAAGGTCTTTCACCGGATTACGATAGTCATCCATACCCACATCGAGAGAAGCACCACCCCAACCACCGGTTTCGGTATATACAGGAATGATAGGGGGTTCATTTGCAGCAAGCTGGGTATGGTTGGCTTCACGATAATTCATATAGTTCAACTCCAGGTTTTCACCTACTTTCAAACGACCATTCAATAAGTCATACTCCGAGTTCAAACGAGCCGAATATTTTTTCCAGAAAGTTTCAATCTGAATACCTTCTGTGTTTTCATAACCCAGGTTGAAGAAAGTACGTGATTTATCAGTACCACTCGATACTGAAATCTGATGGTTCTGCGATACTCCGGTACGAGATATTTCATCGATCCAGTTAGTATCGGCTGAGCGCATAGTCTGAGCTGTATTCAGCCATTCCACCGGTTTCACGGAATTAAGTACCGGATAACCGTTGCTGTCATAACTCCAGTCATAATCGAAGAAACGGACGCTTTGCTTGATTTCACCAAGTTTATCGTCGTTTGCATACGCTTGCCAGATGGCACGTCCATACTCATCGGTATTCAACAGGTCGGGTTTATTAACCCATTTAGAGAACTGTACACGACCTTCGTAACTAATCTTCGATTCACCCTTTTTACCCTTCTTTGTTTCGATGATAATCACACCACCGGCAGCTCTCGAACCATAAATACTGGCCGAAGCCGCATCTTTCAGCACCTGAATCGATTCAATATTCGCCGGGTTGATATCACGCAGGTTATAGTCTCCTGCCAATCCGTCAAGTACGATCAGCGGGTTAGGCTGCGCATTCAGTGACGTAAGTCCGCGAATCTGTATCGAAGCATTTCCCCCAGGGCTACCATCTGTAGTAATAAATACACCCGGCAATTTTCCCTGTAAAGACTTCAATGCATTAGTCGAAGGATTCTGAGCCAAATCCGAAGTGTTGGCCATAGCAACCGAACCGGTAAGATCAGCTTTACGCTGTGTCATATAACCGGTCTGGATCACTACTTCGCCCAACATCGTGGCATCATCGGCCATCACCACATCAATCTGGCTCAATCCTTTCACTGCTTTCTCCTGTGTAGCCTTTCCGATAAACGAGAATACCAGAATATCTTTATCGGAATTCACATCGACCGAATACTGGCCATTCAAATTTGTAATTGTACCCTTCGAAGTACCTTTTACCGAAACGTTTACTCCAATTAACGGATCACCTGTTTCCTTTTCGGTCACCGTACCCGTAATGACTTTCGTCTGGCTGATATCCAGATTGCCCGCGTATGCCATCAATGTCCCCGAGGACAAGACAACCACCCAGACCAAAAGCCTTCTCAACACTTCTTGCAGCCAGTCACTTCCGGAGGCCACAAGGCAAGGTCTTTCATGTTTCATATTCACCAATTAGATTTAATTAAAAATTTAAATAATACTATCATATGTTTTTCAGTCTGCCGAAGCCTCAACAGCAGGCAGCAACTGCCAGCGGGCTTCTTCAATACCTGAAGTTCCAAATACCTGTGCCTCCGGATCGCCATACCAATAAATAGTAGTGGCATAATCGGCCTCACCTCGTTTCCATCCCAGCATTTCAATATCGAACTTAAAGCTCTTATTGAAAGGAATACCATCCAGATGGCGGGTGCGATAGAAAGCATTATAACCGTGAGAGCTTTCCAAATCGGCTCTCGGGGCTCCTCCAAATGGAGTATAGAAAGGCACTACCGGTGCCCATGAACTATTGTAGTAATCTTCTGTGCCTGTACCGAAATGTGATGGGAAAGTATCGTCGTCCACCCAAATCTTTTCATCACCTTCACCATACCACAACGGGGCATGATTATAAAGTGAAAGTAAATCGCCTTTGTAGACACCTCTACCTTTCAGGGTAGCAAAGTTCCATTCTACACATTGGTCGGCCTCTTCAGGTTTATCGTGGATATAGATACCATTTTCCTGTCTCCATGAAGCATAGAAATACAACGAACGATCTTTATTCCACTTTAATGGAGCTACATTCACCTCCATTGTAGCAGCAACCGACCGGGAAGAGAGGTTAAGCACTTTCAGCACACCATCTTTTTGGTAAGGCATCAACCAACGACTGGAGATATTTCCTTTTCCATCGGATGTCAGATACCAGCTATCTACCTTGGGGGCACCCATACCACCTCCGGAGAAGTCACTCAACGGTACCCATACGGTCTGCTTTCCGTCAAACCCGGCACTGAACACCAATTCCCGCATCAACTGGGCATATTGTTCAGGATTATCGGTACGAATATTGAACTTCACTTCGTATACCGCATTTTCGCCTGCAGGCAGAGGGATGACCAATGAATCGGAAGGAAGAATACTCTTCTCCTCCCGGAGGATCTCACCTTTACGGCCGGCTACCGGCTGAAGAAGACGGTTGTCTACTTCGGCAATCTTCTGTGCCGCTCTCTCCACTACCTCCTTAGAAAAAGTCTCTACCTGTGTACCTTCGGGATATTTACGGAAGTTGATGTGATAATACTTGGGAGTCGGATTCACTCCCGGCTCGTCTTCGAATGTCACTTTACACCCACGGGCATAAGGGATAGGCAGGAACAAGGTATTTCCTCCTTTACCTTCGGGCGTATAGCTGGTGTGTGCCTGTAACATTCCCTTTCCCAATCCGGGTACATTGATCCGCATCAAGTCATAAGCCGGAATGATCCAGCCCGGTTGATCAGAACCATCAAAATAAAACCGCCATGTACCCCGCTTGTCAATGGTAGTAATCCAGATACGAGTGATCGCTCCAGGTCCGACTTCGTCGAACATCACTTTCTCAATGCGGCCTGCCACCGTATCTACTCGTTTGATTCCAAACCCGTCACTATTGGCAAACCAACCGGCAGAATCGGGTGATACTGATGCACGGTCGTAGCTACTTTCCTGACGACAGGTATAAGAGGGAACCGGATACAGCGCCTGTTCCTCCACCGATACCATTTCGTCCAACAACGTTTCCAGCGTTACCGGCTTATCCGACACCTGGGAACTACATCCCCACGAGCAGAACAAGAGTCCTGCACAGACGGACCACCATAGATTTCTTTTACTTTGTTTCATACTTATATCCAATTTTGTGTTTATTATATTTTCGAGAAAGCATGTTCTTCTTTCACATTCTCCTCAGCCTCTTTATCCACTCCCAACTCTTTTTCTATTGCCTCCAGTGACTTGCCCTTGGTCTCGGGCACACAAAACAAAATGAATGCGAATGCAGCAATGCTGAAAATGGCAAAGATTCCGAAAGCAACCGATCCGCCCAAGTTATTCAGTATCCAGGGGAAAAACTGAACGGTGAGAAAAGTACATAACCAGCTGATTCCGGTGGAGAGTGACATAGCTGTTCCACGAATACGAGAAGGGTAAATCTCGGAAGTCACCACCCACATCAAAGGTGCCAGTGAAGCGGCAAAGAATCCGATATAGCATAACACGGCTATTAAGGCACCGATACCATTGGCTGCCGGAACTACGAAAGTGTAAACCAGGTACAGCAATGAGATGCCCATCCCCAGACTTCCGCAAAGAAGCAGAATCTTACGCCCTACTTTATCGACCAGCCACACAGCAATCAGGGTAAACAGCAGATTCACCACTCCCACCAGGATAGATTGCACAAGGGCAATATCCCCGGCAACACCTGTCATCTCGAAGATGGAAGGTGCATAATTGATGATGACGTTAATACCCGTGATTTGCTGTAAGGCGGCCAGTATAGAACCTATGAAAACCACTTTAGCCAAGTTACCCTTAAACAATTCAGTTACCTTTATCCTATCTCTACCTTCTTGTGTGTTTGTGTCGGACACGGTCATCTCACCGGCTTCCAGGTTCAGTTTACTGGCCACCTGCCTGGCTCTACCTGCTTTTCCACGAGCCGAAAGCCAACGTGGGCTCTCAGGCAATATACCCAATAACAACAGATAGGCCACACTAAAGAAGAACGGGAATCCCAACATCAGGCGCCAGTTCCGCTCATAGTCCAGCAATATATAATCTACAATGTAAGCAATTAGAATTCCTATCACAATAGCCAACTGATTGTAGGAAACCAGTGTTCCCCTCAGCCGGGCAGGAGATATTTCAGATATATAAATAGGTGCTACGGCAGAGATCACTCCGATACCCAGCCCGCATATCAGGCGAAAAACCAGCAGTGAAACCAAATTACCGGACAATGCGCAGCCCAAAGAAGAAACAATAAAAAAGACAGCTGACGAGAACATGACTTTCTGTCTGCCATAACGGTCGCTAAAACCTCCTCCCAGCAAAGCACCGCAAAGGCAACCTACGGTCAGAATACTTACCACCAATCCCAAAGCCATATCATCCAACATGAATTGTTCCTGTAAAAAAGGAACGGCTCCGGCCAGACGATCTGCGCCTCGACGCTCGGCACGGACGTGCCGCCATAGGACACGCGCCGCGTGACGCAGTTGGTGAGGTCAATGGCATCATACACGCCGTCGTCAAAGAGGTCGCTGAAGGTCCGGAACGTCTCGAGCGGCAGCTTTTCGAGCACGGTGCTGTGCGCGATGCAGTAGGCCACGAGCTGGCCGGAGACCTTGTACGCGCTGCGGAACGGCAGGCCCTTCGTGACGAGATAGTCCGCGAGGTCGGTCGCGTTGAGAAAGCCCGTCTGCGCCGCGTGGAGCATCTTGTCGGCGCGCACGGTCATGGTCGCGAGCATCGGCGCCATGACGCGCAGGCACATCTTCACGGTGTCCACCGCGTCGAACACGGCCTCCTTGTCCTCCTGCATGTCCTTATTATACGCCAGCGGCAGGCCCTTGAGCGCCGTGAGCATGGCGATGAGGTCGCCGTAGACGCGGCCGGTCTTGCCGCGCACGAGCTCGGCCATGTCGGGGTTTTTCTTCTGCGGCATGATCGACGAGCCGGTCGTGTAGCTGTCCGAGAGCTGCACGAACTGAAACTCCCAGCTCGACCAGAGCACCAGCTCCTCGCTCAGGCGCGAGAGGTGCATCATCTCGATGGCGTAGGCATCGAGCAGCTCGACGCAGAAGTCCCGGTCGGACACGCCGTCCAAACTGTTGCGCGCCACATCGTCAAAGCCGAGCTGTTTGGCCTCGAAGAACCGGTCGGTGTCATACGTCGTGCCGGCGAGGGCGCAGCAGCCGATGGGGGAGACGTTCATGCGCTTGACCGCGTCCTGCATGCGGTCAATGTCGCGCAGGAGCATCATGGCATAGGCCATCAGGTGGTGGCCGAAGGTGATGGGCTGCGCGCGCTGCAGGTGCGTGTAGCCGGGCAGAATGTCGCCCTTGTGCGCCTTGGCCTGCTCCACGAGCGCCGCGAGCACGTCCTTTGTCAGCGCAATGACCTCGCTCGTCTCGTTGCGCAGGTACATACGCAGGTCGAGCGCGACCTGATCGTTGCGCGAGCGGGCGGTGTGCAGCTTCTTGCCGAGGTCGCCGATGCGCGCGGTGAGCACCTGCTCGACGAACATGTGGATGTCCTCGCACGCGGGGTCAAACGCGAGCGCGCCGCTGTCGAGATCATCCAGAATGCCCTGCAGCGCGTCGATGATGGCATCGGCGTCCGCTTGCGGGAGGATGTGCTGCGCGCCGAGCATCGCCGCGTGCGCCATGCTGCCCGTGATGTCCTCGCGGTACATCCGGCTGTCGAACCGGATGGAGGAGTTGAAATCGTCCGCGACCGGATCGGTCACGCCGGCCGTGCGGCCCGCCCACATTTTTGCCATGGTGATGGTCTCCCTTCGTCAGTTGTCCCCGCGTCGGGAAGCCCGGCGCGGGGATCGTATCGTTTCTCTATATCTATTGTACCGCTTACATGCTCTTGCCGTCAACCTTTGCCTGCACGGCGATCGGCAGACCGTAGAGGTTGATGAAGCCGGTCGCGTCCGCCTGATTGTAGTCGCTCTCGCCGAAGGTTGCGATCTCCTCGGAGTACAGGGAGTACGGGCTCCAGACGCCGGCGTTGATCATGTTGCCCTTGTAGAGCTTGAGCCGCACCGTGCCGGTGACGTGCTCCTGCGTCTTGGTCACGAACGCGCTGAGCGCCTCGCGCAGCGGCGTGAACCACTGGCCGTTGTACACCAGCTCGCCGAAGGTGACCGCCAGCTTCTGCTTCTCGTGCATGGTCATCTTGTCGAGGCAGAGCGTCTCGAGCACGCTGTGCGCCTTGTAGAGGATCGTGCCGCCCGGCGTCTCGTACACGCCGCGGCACTTCATGCCGACAAGCCGGTTCTCCACGATGTCGAGGATGCCGATGCCGTTGGCGCCGCCGATGGCGTTGAGCTTGAGGATGATGTCCTTGGCGCTCATCTTCTCGCCGTCGAGCGCGACGGGCTTGCCCTGCTCAAAGTCGAGCGTGACATAGGTCGGGGCGTCCGGCGCGTCGATGGGGCTCACGCCCATCTCGAGGAAGCCCTTCTTCTCGTACTGCGGCTCGTTGCCCGGATCCTCGAGGTCCAGACCCTCGTGGCTCAGATGCCAGAGGTTCTTGTCCTTGGAGTAGTTGGTCTCGCGGTTGATCTTCAGGGGGATGTGGTGAGCCTCGGCGTAGTCGATCTCTTCGTCACGGCTCTTGATGTCCCACTCACGCCAGGGAGCAATGATGGCCATATCGGGGCACAGGGCCTTGAGGGTCAGCTCAAAACGCACCTGATCGTTGCCCTTGCCGGTGCAGCCGTGGCAGATGGCATCTGCGCCTTCCTTGATGGCGATATCAGCCAGAGCCTTTGCAATGCAGGGGCGTGCAAAGCTGGTGCCCAGCAGGTAGTCCTCGTACTTTGCACCGAACTTCAGGGTGGGGAAGATGTAGTTCTCCACAAAGTCCTTCTTCAGATCCAGAACGTACAGCTTGGAAGCGCCGGTAGCCTTGGCCTTTTCCTCCAGGCCGTCCAGCTCGGTGCCCTGGCCCACGTCACCGGAAACGGCGATGACTTCGCAGTTGTTGTAGTTTTCCTTCAGCCAGGGAATGATGATGGAGGTATCCAGACCACCGGAGTAGGCCAGAACGACTTTTTTGATGTTTTCCTTTTTCATAATAAACGCGCTCCTTTTAATAAAAATACACTTTTGTATCCTGATGCGCACTTTCCCTTCGCATCCTCTGTCTTTGATTTTCGGTTGATGCTTTTATTATACGCAGCGCGGCTTTTCCGTCAATGCTGAAAACTGCCAAACATGCCGCGCATTCGCGGCAGGATTTGTTACACTTTGTATGTTTATGCAGTATTATTTGTTTATATTCAAATTTTATGCAGTTGAAATGTATATATGAAATGCAAAAAAGCGCCCCGAAGGACGCTTTCTTTATGCCTGGTATCTTCCCAGGATCTCCTCCACCTGTTCCTGTGTCAGCGGGTGGGTGGGCTCCGGCTTTTCATTGCCCCTGCGCAGGGGCAGCCACCAGGTGGACAAGCCCAGCCAGCCGAACTTATAGGCAGTGTGGGGCTCACGGCCCACGCAGGTGAAGCCCAGGCGGGCATGGATACGCTCACTGGCGGGGTTGGGGTCTGCCACAAGGGCGTAGACATTCCAGTAACCCATCCCGTCCAGAATATCCAGCAGGGCGCGGTAGAGGGTATCCCCCACACCAAAGCCCCGGGCATCGGGGGCACAGTAGATGGTGCTCTCCACAGCCCAGTCGTAGGCCTCCCGGGGGTGGTAGCGGTGGGCGCAGGCATAGCCCAGCAGTTTACCGTCCCCATCCCGGGCCAGCAGCAGAGGGATCAGCGCACGGGTGCTGTCCACCCAGTCCTCATACTCCGGCAGGGAAGAGGGCGTTACCTGAAAGGTTGCCGTGTGGTGCAGGACATACCAGTTGTAGATGTCCAGGATCTCCGCCGCATCGGCCCGGGTGGCCAGCGAGAGCCGGGGCAGATTCTTCTCAGACCATTCGGCGCACAGGGCTTCCTTCTGCGCCTTGGTCAGCTTTTTCAGGGCTGCTTCCCGGCGCAGGGCGGCAGATTTGTCTGTACACCGTTCCAGATACGCGAACCGCTGTGCCCCCAGCGCACGGGTACACTTGGCTCCCTTCCCGCTCTTGTGGGCGTGCAGGCGGCTGGCCGGGTCATTGGTCCAGCCCGTGTAAAGCTGGCCGCCCGCGCAGCGCACCATATAGACATAGGCCCGCTCCGTCTTCTCCGCTTCCCCGCTCATATCACAGTCTCCCGTTGTTTTTCAGCACCTGACGGCAGGCGGCCAGCGCCGTCTCCTTGTCCTTTGCGGTGATGAGGAAGCGGCTGGCATGGCAGAAGCTGATGCCCTCGATGCCGCTCTTCTGCTCAATGACCTCCTGCGGCTGGCCCGCCCAGCTCTGGGGGAAAGGCAGCTTCGGCTTTTTGGTCTTGTGGTCGGTCACGCACTGGGCACTCCACCCGCCGCGCTGGCTGGGATAGATGACGAAGAGGGCATCGGTCTTGTACAGGCCATTCTTCCAGGGCAGGTAGCAGGGCAGGATCACGATGCCGTCCCGGGAATTCTTATAGGCCTGCTGCACTTTCTCGTCGGCGCGGTTCACGGCGTTCGCGCTCTCGATCTGGTTTTCCAGGATCTGCTTTGCCACAGCCACCGCCTTGAAGAAGCAGGTGTCCTGATCCTCCTTGGAATCCCACACCGGGTTGAAGAAGCCGATGGCATCGCACAGGCTGTTCTGCTCGCCGGTGTTGTCGTTCAGGTCAAGGGGCTGGATAAAGTTTTCATCGATGAGCCGGGCCTGACGCTCCCCCACCAGCCCCGGGCCCAGCACCCGCCACAGCAGGCCGAAGGCCGCATAAGGGATGCCGTTGGCGCGGTACTCGCGGGGCTCCTGATGGTGATCGAACATGCCAAAGCCGATATCATACACGATGCCGCCGAAATCGTCCGGTACCACAAAGCCGCGGGTGATCCTGATGTCCGGCCGGATGATCTGCAGCAGCGCCGTTGCAAATACGTCGTCCGCATGGAACTTGCCGGCGTGGGTGAAGCCATTTGCAGGAATTTTCATAACAGCAATACCTCGTTCTCTTTCTTTGGGAACAGTATATCACATTCTGAAGCAGGGGACAAATTTTTGTGCACAACAAAGACCCGCCGGGCAGCATACGCCACACAGCGGGTCTGAAAGGAGGAAGTGCCGTTTCAGGGCACCCTATGAGAAACGTGTGTTTACAGGACGATTGGTTTCTCCGGATCAGGTTCCAGGCTTTCACCGTTGGATTCGATCACGCGGCGGTACCACTCGTAGCTCTTTTTCTTGTAACGTTCCAGCGTACCGGAGCCGTCGCTGTTCAGGTCCACATAGATCATACCGTAGCGCTTTTTGATCTCCGCCGTGGAGCAGGAGATCAGGTCAATGCAGCCCCAGCTGGTATAGCCCATCACGTCCACGCCGTCGTGTAGCGCTTCGCTGACCTGCACCAGGTGGTCGTTCATGTAGCGGATGCGGTAATCATCCTCCACTGTAAAGCTGCCGTTGCCGTCCGGAACCAGGGTATCATTGGCACCCAGACCGTTTTCGGCAATGAACAGGGGCTTGTGGTAGCGGCTGTACAGCCGGTTCAGGGTGTAGCGCAGGCCCTTGGGGTCGATCTGCCAGCCCCACTCGCTGACCTTGGAATACGGATTGCGCTTGAGGGTGGGGACCATGTTGCTGCCGGTGGGCTCGCCCAGCGAGTGGTCGGCGGCGGCGCAGTTGCTGGAATAGTAGCTGAACGAAACAAAGTCCACAGTGTGGGTCAGGGCTTCGCGGTCCTCATCGCTGATCTCCAGTTGCACGCCCTTTTCCTCAAACACGCGCTTGGCGTAGTAGGGATAGGCACCCAGGGCCTGCACGTCCGAGAACAAGTACACCTCGTTGTCCAGCTCCATCACCTCGATGACGTCATCGGGGTTCGGGGTGAGCGGGTAGATGGTAACGGCCAGGATCATGCTGCCCACCTTGTACTCCGGGTCGATGCTGTGGGCCAGCTGCACAGCCTTGGCGCTGGCCACCAGCTCGTAGTGGATGGCCTGATACAGCTGCTGGTTGCTCAGCTGGGCCTTGGGGGTCAGGATGGCACCGCTGACAAAGGGCTGGTGCAAAATGGAGTTGATCTCGTTGAACGTGAGCCAGTACTTCACCTTGCCCTTGTACCGCTCAAACAGGACCTGGCAGTATTTCAGGTACAGGTCGATCATGATGCGGTTGCTCCAACCGTTGTACTTGCGGGCCAGGGCCAGGGGCGTTTCGTAGTGGGAAATGGTGATGAGCGGCTCGATGCCGTACTTGTGGCACTCGTCAATGACATCATCGTAGAACTTCAGGCCCGCCTCGTTGGGCTGTGCTTCCTCACCGGTGGGGAAAATGCGGCTCCACGCAATGGAAAAGCGGTAGACCTTGAACCCCATGCCCGCAAAGAGCTTGATGTCCTCTTTGTAGCGGTGGTAGTAATCAATGCCTTTCAGCTTGAGGTTGTCGGGGGTCGGCTCCTCGGTGATGACCTTGAAGCCCTTGGGCAGCACATCCTGGATGGACAGGCCCTTGCCATCTTCCAGATAGGCACCCTCGCACTGATTTGCGGCCGTTGCGCCGCCCCAGAGGAAATTTCTCGGGAAATACATACAGGTTCCTCCCTAATGTTGCAGCGTCCGGGGATCAGTTCTTTTTCTCGTCACGGAACAGGACGAACGAGACGATAAAGGCCACCACAAAGGCAATGGCTGCACCGGCGCAGGCATAGTAGAAGTTGGACATGGGGGTATCCAGTCCAATGTAGCTGGGCAGGGTCAGCAGACCGGGAGAGCCGCCGGAGTAGTTCTTGGTGTTCATCAGGCCCATAAAGAAGCCGCCCACGCCGCCGCCAGCCATGGCTGCGATCATGTTGGTGCGGATCTTCATGGTAACGCCGAACAGGACCGGCTCGGTGATGCCGCAGACGGCAGTGATACCGGTGGCGGAGGTCAGCTGCTTGAGTTCGGGGTCCTTGGTCTTGATGGAAACGGCCAGAGCAGCAGCGCCCTGTGCCACGTTGGAGGCCAGCTGGCCCGGATAGATGATGGTATCAAAGCCGATGGTCATACGGTTGTTGATGCCAATGGGGGTCAGGGCGTGGTGGGTACCTGTCATGACCAGGAACGGCAGGAACACGCCGACGATGGTGGGCACCAGCCAGGGTGCCAGGGTGCTCAGGCCATTGATCACAGCGGCCAGGGCGTTGGAGACCACATAGCCCACCGGGCCCAGCACACACAGGGTGGCAATGCCGCAGATGAACATGGTCAGCAGCGGAGCGGTAAAGAAGCGGATGGCTTTGGGGGAGATGCGGGTAGCCCAGGGCTCCACCTTGGACATCAGCAGCACGCCCAGGATGATGGGGATCACGGACGAAGAATAGGAGGCGTTATAGATGGGCAGCATGAAGATGGTGATGGCCTCGCCGCTTTCCTTGGAGGCAGCCACCAGGTTCACAAAGCTGGGGTGGATCAAGATGCCACCCAGCATCATGGCCAGGTAGGGGTTGCAGCCCAGCTTTTTCGCCGCCGAGTTAGCCAGCAGGATGGGCAGGAAATAGAACGTGGCATCGCCCATGAAGTTGATGACCTGGTAGGTGCTGGACGTATTGCTGACCAGCTTGAACGCCACCAGGATGGCCAGCACGGCCTTGATCATGCCTGCTGCGGTCAGCGGGGGCAGGATGGGGGTAAAGATGCCGGTCAGGGTGTCGATGACACGGTCGTACCACTTGCCCTTGGGGGCGGGGACTGCGGCGGCAGGGGCGGTGCCCAGCATCCCGCTGAGCTTCTCGTACACCTGCGTGACCTCGGCACCAATAATCACCTGATACTGGCCGTTTGCCTGGGCAACGCCCACAACACCGGCCAGGCCCTTGATGGCATCGGTATCGGCTTTTGATTCATCTTTCAGGTTAAAGCGCAGACGGGTGGCACAATGGGTGGCGTTGCTCACATTCTCGGCACCGCCCACCAGGCTGAGGATCTGTTTTGCCAATGCGCCGTAATCTTCTTTTTTTGCCATTTGCAATTCCTCCATGATGGTTTGATCCAGGGTGATCCGGAGCCTGCTGCGCAGAAGCTCTGCGTCAGCCACACCGGGCAGCCCGCGGATCGCGTTGAGGTCGATCACACTGCGGTCCTTTACGGTAACGGACAGACAGCCGCTGCGGAAATCACACAGGCCTATATTTTCTTTTCCGCCGGCCGGAGCAGCCAGCTGCTCCAGGAACTGTTCACGATCCATGGCAGAGGACCTCCCTCTCGGTCAATATCTTCTGAACCGCCCAACGCGCGCCATTGAGCGGATTCATGCAAAAAGGTGGGCAAGGTAGCGGGGCTGGTTCAGGCCTCATGCTTCTCCTGCAAACGGCTGATGTGCAACATAAGGTATACGATCTCCTCATCGTTGCACTGCCAATTCCAAGTGGCCTGGAAATAGTCCGCGATAGCGCGGGCACACTGATACACCCGCGGGTACTCCCGCCGCATCTGGGCCAGCATCCCGCTGATCCGCTCCTCCACCTGCCTGCAGGAGGCAAGCCGCTGGATGAGGTAGCGCAGATGCATGGAAAACCGGGAATACGAAAAGCTCTCTTTGTTGAGCGTAATAGCAAGCTGTTTCTCCACGATGCCGTCCACGTCCGAAAGGGCCTTGAGCGTCATCATCATGGAGTGCATATCGCCCGCTTCCGCCTCGGCGTTGATGAGGTGGAGGGCAATGTTCACCACCTCGCTGTCTGGCAGCTTCAGCCCGGCTTCCCGCGCCAGCAGCTCCCGTGCCTGTTTGGCCAGCTCTGTCTCCTTGGGGTACAGGTGGCGCACATCGTAAGCCAGCGGGGTCGAGATCTCGATGCCCTTGCGCAGCCGCTCCGCCGCAAAGTTCAGGTGGTCGGCCAGGGTAAAGGGCAGGTTTGGGTTCAGCGCACAGTCCAGCTCGATCTCAGCCCGCTCCGTGATCTCGGCGCAGGCCAGCACCAGCGGGCGGGGCAGATCGGCCGCCATGCCAAAATATTTGGGGTTCACGTCGTAAAACGTTCGCTCGATGCGGGAAAGATCCGTCAGCTCGTAAGGCATTTTGGGGAACCCGACCCCCCGGCCCAGCACCACCAGCTCCTTGCCGTTTCCGTCCAGTGCCAGGGCGGCATTGTTGTTGATCTGTCGGATGATTTTCATACCGTTCTACTCCCTGCATCGAATTTTCGGACAAAAAGAAAAACCCCGAACGCAGCAACTTACACTACTCCCCTTGTTTTGGAAAGGGAATTCGATGCAAGTAGCGCCTCCGAGGAGTAACGTCTTGTTTTTACGAATTTATAATACCAAAGGTTCTTTGCTGTGTCTATTCGCACGATACCCAAAAAAACGTGTTGTTTTTTGTGCACCGTGAAAAAAGTGCAGCAAAAAGCCGCCGGGCAGAGAAATGTCCGGCAGCTCCTGGTTCAAGCTAAATTCTATGCACTTACTTTTTCCGGCTGCGCGTCTTGGTCACAGCCGTGGTGGGCTTCACGGCGGGGGAGAGGTTCGGCTTTTCGGTGAGGGCGGTGGTGGTGGGCTCGCCCAGTGCCAGCACCTCGGCCAGCTCCTTCTGCACCTTGGCGTTGACAGGGTCGTTCACAGCCAGCACATCGGAGTAGAACTGCTCCATCTCTTCGCGGGTGGAGAAGGTTGCAACGTACATCTGGTTGCCCATGGCACCGGACAGCGCCTCGGGGATGCGGTCCACCATCCGCATATTCTTCTGGTACTTCTGCATGATCTGCTCATGGCTGTACACAAAGTTTTTGCCATCGCGGCGGCCTGCAAAGGGGCAGTAGTAGTGCTCGCCCACCGGCATATCCGTGCCGCCGAAGGCGATCATATCCGCCCAGATCTTGTACACGTTGGTGGAGCGGGCAAAGTTGATCATATCCGGGGTAAAGCCGCCGCAGGGGCGCATATTGACCTCCAGTGCCACGAGCTGGCCCTTTTTGCCCATGCTGGCCTGATCCTCGGTCATGCGGAAGAACTCAAAGTGGACGAACCGGCTCTTCACACCAAAGCTCTTGACGGCGGCACGTCCGGCGGCGCGGGTATCCTCGGGCAGATCCTTGATGATATAGTAAATGGAGTTGTCGTTGTCGTTGACGATGTCCATGATGGACACCGGGCTGACGTTGCCCGCCTCAAAGATGGGGTTGCCGCTGCCGTCGATGATGGCATCATAGCTGTTGACCTCGGCATGGACGAACTCCTCCATGATGTAGGCGAGGTCGGGGTGATAGGTGCTCTTGTTGAGCAGGAAGCGCTTCAACTCCTTATCGCTGGACAGTTTATGGGTATCGGAGGCACCCACGCCGTTGTCCGGCTTGACCACCACCGGGTAGCCCACCTCTTCGGTGAACTTTTTGCAGCCCTCAAAGTCATCCACCATGTGGTAGCGGGCGGTGGCGATGCCGGCCTTCTGGTAATACTCCTTCATCTTGCTCTTGTACTTGATGCGGGGCATATCCTCGGTCTGGAAGC
>ERZ791741.2072-NODE-2072-length-14978-cov-4.232058_pt1 | contig 14978 bp, 16 predicted proteins | sample MGYA00510040_ERZ791741 | MGnify/ENA primary metagenome ERZ791741 (study PRJEB30046, sample SAMN00791960) | human gut metagenome | study: EMG produced TPA metagenomics assembly of the A metagenome-wide association study of gut microbiota in type 2... | reverse complement strand
GGCGGTGGTATAGTTGAACAGGGCGTCCACCCACACATAGACCACATGGCCTGGGTCAAAGTCCACAGGCACGCCCCAGGTGAAGCTGGTGCGGGAGACGCACAGGTCCTCCAGGCCGGGCTTGATGAAGTTGTTCACCATCTCGTTCACCCGGGAGCGGGGTTCCAGGAAATCGGTGTCCTCCAACAGGTGCTGGATCCTGTCGGCGTACTTGGACAGACGGAAGAAATAGGCCTCCTCCTCCGCATCCTGCACCGGACGGCCGCAGTCGGGGCACTTGCCGTCCACCAGCTGGGACTCCGTCCAAAAGGACTCGCAGGGCTTGCAGTACTTGCCCTCATACTTGCCCTTGTAGATGTCGCCCTTCTCGTACATCTTCTTAAAAATCTTCTGGATGGAGGCCACATGGTAGTCATCCGTGGTGCGGATGAAGCGGTCGTTGGAGATGTTCATCAGCTTCCACAGGTCCTTGACTCCCTTGGGGCCCTCCACGATGTTGTCTACGAACTCCTTGGGGGTGACGCCGGCTTCCCTGGCTTTGTCCTCGATTTTCTGGCCGTGCTCGTCGGTGCCGGTGAGGAACAGCACGTCACAGCCGCTCAGCCGCTTATAGCGGGCCATGGCGTCGGTGGCCACAGTGCAGTAGGTGTGGCCGATGTGCAGCTTATCGCTGGGGTAGTAGATGGGGGTGGTGATATAAAATCTCTTTTGTTCCATGGGTCTGATTCCTCCCGATGAATTAGTACATGATGTGATCAGCGGACTGTGGGATCCGGAGCCTGCCGCCCGGCTGTCCCGGGTGCGAATCGGCTGTAAGACAGGGCGGTCAGCCCGCCCAGGGTGCACAGCAGGAAAGCGGCGGTGAGCACCGCCCCGAACAGGGAGAGCCCGTCCGCCAGCGAGGCCCCGCCAAAGGCCATGCCCAGCACCGCAAACAGGATAAAGCGCCGGGGATGGGGACGCTGATAAAAAAAGGCTGCCTGCTGGTACAGGGCCAGCAGAAGGAACACACAGGCCAGCAGAGGGACCGATGACCGCAGCAACACCGGATCACGGGAGTAGGTCTGATAGACCTCCATCAGCCAGGGAAGGGCGGCGCAGGCAGGGAGGACAGCCGGTATCCGGGTCCGCAGCCCAGTGACCCCCCGGTAGTTGTTCCGCCCGGAAACCAGGGCCCCCACCGCCCCTACGGGACAGGCGGCCACAGTCACCGCAAAGACGGCGGGCATGATGTGGTGCACAGGATCCACCTGCCACGTCTGAATCTGCTCCATCAGCTCAGGGACCCCCAGAGCCGCGGCCAGCAGGAAGCACATCCCCGCGGCCGTCATCAGGGTCATATATCCTGCAGAAGGACAGAGAAAGGCATGCTCCGGCTGCTCCGGCTGGGCTCCACCCCGGCTCAGCAGGAGGGCCGCCAGGGCCAGTGCCGCCATCAGCCCCCACAGAGCCAGAGACGCCGGCGCACCGGATGCGAACAGTTCTGTGGCCGGATCCAGAGCGGAAGTCCGTTGCCACAGGCGCAGGCCAAAGCCCGCCAGGCCGCCGGCCAGGGCCAGGGCGGGCAGAATATGATGCTTTCCCATTGAAAACCTCCTCGATCGCCGGGCCGCCAGGTCCGGCCTTCACTTCAGCTTTGGTCTGCCGGAGGATGTCCGGCTGCCGCCGGAGGGATCCCCGAACTGGAACCACAGGGCGATCATCAGGAGGACCAGGCCCACGATGGCCACCACGTTGGAAACCGCCTCAGGCAGAAGTCCGGCACGAAACATCGCCTCCGTCGCAGCTAGCAGAATCAGGGCGAACAGCAGGATATTCCGGGTGGTCCCGTTCATCCGCTTGCGGGTGCCGTCCGACGCAAACTCCGACTCCTCCACCGGCGCGCTCACCCGGCGTTTGGCCTGAGGATGGCGCTTCTTGTGTTTCTTTTGGCTCATGGACTCAGTCCTCCTCCTTCAAAATCACGGCTCCGCCCACCACCAGCGGACCGTCATAAAAGACAACAGACTGCCCCGGGGTGATGGCCCGCTGGGGCTGGTCAAAGGTGACGCGGCAGGTATCCGGTCCTGTCTGCTCCAGCCAAGCCGGCTGAGGCGTCATGCGGTACCGGATCCGGGCCTGCACCCGGATAGGCCGGTCCAGCCGTTCTGTGGGGATCAGGTTCAGTTCCTTCCCTGTCAGTCCCCGGTGGAACAGTGCCTGGTTGTCCGACAGAATCACCCGGTTCTCCTGGGGGCAGAGTTCCTTGACGTAGAGACGCCCCTGATTGGAGGAGACCTTCAGGCCCCGGCGCTGGCCCACTGTATAGTGGATGATGCCTTCGTGGACGCCCAGCACCCGCCCCTCTGGGTCACAGAACGGTCCGGGGGAATAGGTCCGGCCGGTGTGGTGGCAGAGGAACGCGGCGTAGTCCCCGTCCGGGACGAAGCAGATGTCCTGGCTGTCCCACCGGCGGGCGCTGACCAGCCCTTGCTCTTCCGCAATGGCCCGGATCTCCTCCTTGGACAGGCCGCCCAGAGGGAAGCACACCCGCTCCAGCTGGGCCTGGGACAGGGACCAGAGGACATAGCTCTGGTCCTTCTCCGGGTGGACGGCCCGCTTGAGCAGGACCCGGCCGCTGCCGGTGTCCCGCTCAGTCCGGGCGTAGTGCCCCGTGGCCAGGCGGCCGCAGCCCAGCTGTCCGGCAGCCTCCAGCAGCGCGCCGAATTTGATGGTCCGGTTGCAGGTCACACAGGGGTTCGGGGTGCGTCCCTGCTCATACGCCTGGACAAAGGGCTCCATGACCTGCTCTTGGAAGGGGCCGGACAGGTCCAGGGTGTGATGTGGGATGCCCAGCTGGCCGGCGACGGTCTGGGCATCCTGAAGGTCCTCCAAGATGTGGCACTGTTCCCTCTGGCCGGGGGCCAGGTCTTCTGGGACAAACAGGCGCATGGTAACCCCCACCGCCTGCTCCCCCTGCTGCCGGAGCAGCCAGGCGGCCACCGAGCTGTCAACTCCGCCGCTCATCGCCACTGCAATGGAATCGTGCAAATGATCCTCCTCCTCAGCCTGTTGGGTATGATTTCGATAGATGTTAAGTATACCACATTTTCAGGGAGGGTGCAACCAGTCGGGAGTGGGCCCTTTCCCCATAAAATACAGGAAAAATGCCCCCCTCCCCCCCTTGCGGCCCAGGGTCTGCTATGATAAAATAACTTGTTAAATCCTGTGAATATCAAATGTAGAGGGAGTGGACCCTTTTGCCGAATTACGAATCTGAGATCAAGCGTCGCCGCACCTTTGCCATCATCTCCCACCCGGACGCCGGTAAGACGACCCTGACGGAGAAGTTCCTGCTCTACGGCGGAGCTATCGCCCAGGCCGGCCAGGTCAAGGGCAAGAAGAACACCCGGGCGGCCACCTCCGACTGGATGGAGATTGAGAAGCAGCGCGGCATTTCCGTTACCTCCTCGGTAATGCAGTTCCAGTATGAGGGCTACTGCATCAACATCCTGGACACCCCGGGCCACCAGGACTTCTCGGAGGACACCTACCGCACCCTGATGGCCGCCGACTCCGCCGTCATGGTCATCGACGCGGCCAAGGGCGTGGAGGCCCAGACCCGAAAGCTGTTCAAGGTATGCGCCATGCGGGACATCCCCATCTTCACCTTCATCAACAAGATGGACCGGGAGGCCCGGGACCCCTTTGAGCTGTGCGAGGAACTGGAGAAGGAGCTGGGTCTGGACACCTACGCCATGAACTGGCCCATCGGCTGTGGCAAGGAGTTCAAGGGCGTCTACGACCGGCAGAATCGGAAGGTGATCCATTTCACCTCCAACACCAACGCCCGGGCAGCCACCGCCACCGAGATCGAGCCGGACGATCCCGCCCTGGCCGACCTGATCGGGCAGGCCAAGCGGAACCAGCTGGTGGATGAGATCGAGCTGCTGGACGGGGCCTCCTGTGACTTCGACCTGGACCGGGTGCGCCACGGCAAGCTGTCTCCAGTGTTTTTCGGCTCCGCCCTGACCAACTTCGGTGTGGAGCCCTTCCTGGAGGAGTTTCTCCGCATGACGACCGCTCCCCTGCCCCGAAAAGCCGGGGATGATGTGATCGATTCCTTTGACGAAGACTTTTCCGCCTTTGTCTTTAAGATCCAGGCCAACATGAACAAGGCCCATCGGGACCGAATCGCCTTTATGCGCATCGTCTCCGGAAAGTTTGAGGCAGACCGGGAGGTCTACCACATCCAGGGCGGCAAGAAGATCCGCCTGTCCCGCCCCCAGCAGCTGATGGCCGCCGAGCGGGAGATCATTGAGGAGGCCTACGCCGGAGACATCATTGGCGTGTTCGACCCGGGCATTTTCTCCATTGGAGACACCCTGTGTGCCCCCAGCAGGAAGTTTTGCTTCGACCCAATCCCCACCTTCGCGCCGGAGCACTTTGAGCGCATCCGTTCTGTGGACACCATGAAGCGCAAGCAGTTCCTCAAGGGCGTGGAGCAGATTGCCCAAGAGGGCGCCATCCAGATCTTCAAGACCCCCTACTCCGGTATGGAGGAGGTCATCGTGGGCGTGGTGGGCACCCTGCAGTTTGACGTGCTGGAGTACCGCCTGCGCAGCGAGTACAATGTAGAGCTGTATAAAGAAGGCCTTCCCTACGAATACCTGCGCTGGATCGTACGGGAGGAGGACGCCCCCCCGCTGAAGGAGGAGGACCTGTTGCTGCCCAACGACGCCAAGCTGGTGGAGGACTATAAGGGGAACCAGCTGCTGCTGTTCGCCTCCCAGTGGTCCATCCAGTGGGTCAGCGACCGGAACAAGGGTCTGAAGCTGGCCGAGTTCGGCGGCGCGAAATTTTAAAAAGGGGACGGGAACATGAGACCAAAGCTGATCCTGACGGATCTGGACGGGACCCTCCTGCGGGAGGACAAGACCCTCTCCCCTATCAACCGCGCCGCCCTGGAGCAGGCCGCCGCCCAGGGAGCGGAGGTAGTGGTGGCTACCGGCCGCTTTTACGGCGGGATTCCTCAGGAGCTGCGGGACCTGCCCTTTCTGCGCTATTTCATCCTGATGAACGGGGCCAAGGTGTATGACCGCCGGATGGACAAGACGCTTGGCCGGGCGGAGATCCCCTGGGAGACAGTGGAGGCAGTCATCGATTTTCTGGAACCTCTGCACTGCTCGGTGGACTGCTTTCAGAACGACCGGGGCCTGATGGCCCGGAAATACTATGACCGCCTGGAGCAGTATGTTACTCACCCGCCCTCCTTCGCCCTGGTCAAGCGCACCCGTGAGCCGGTGGATGACCTGAAGGAGGCGGTGCTGGCCGGAGGGGGCTCCGTTCAGAAGCTCCAGGCCTATTTCCCCGATCTGGAGCTGCGGCCCAAAGTGATGGAGCAGTGCAAACTGGTGTTCCCGGATCTGGTCCAGGCCATCTCCATGCCCGCCAACCTGGAGTTCAACGCCCCGGACGCCACCAAAGGAAACGGCCTGCGCACCCTGTGCCGCTGTCTGGGGATCGATCCCCGGGAGGCCGCGGCATTCGGCGATGGGACCAACGACCTGAGTCTTCTGCAAGAGGCCGGGATCGGGGTAGCCATGGCCAACGGCGCCCCCGAGACGCTGGCTGCGGCCGACCTGACCGCCCCCTCCAATGAGGAGGACGGGGTAGCTCAGATCCTGTCCCACTGGTTTCCCCCAAATACATGAAAATCGGGAGAGCGCCGCGGCGCTCTCCCGATTTCATCCCCGGCCCGGCCCGGGCTGGATGACAGTCAGGTCGTAGTACCGCAGCAGCGCGGCCGCCAGGACCAGGAGCGAGGCCCAGGCATTGATCCTGGCGGAGCCTTCAGGATCCGGAGCGCTCCTCCAGGTCTCCAGCGCCAGCCTGAAAAAGAAGGCCAGCGGCGGCAGGACCAGGGCTCCTGCGGCGCGGCGCAGTCCGGTGATTTCCGGAGCCGAAGCGGCTTCTCCGGAACGGGCGTCCAGGCTGTCCCGCTGGAGCCGGACAGCCTGCAGGGACAGCAGCAGGGCAAAGAGCAGCAGCACCAGGCTGACCGCCACGGTGCTCAGTGTGTCCCAGGCCGCAGTCCCCTCAGCGTCCAGCCCCGGGTCAGGTCCAGTGCGGCGCTCCATCGCGTCACCTCCTGACACATCCTATGCCGGAACAGGAAAATGGACACAAAATCCCCAGAAAAGCCGGATAAAATTTAGGAAAATGTGAATTTTTCTCCGGACGACTGGACAGAAGGGCCTCAGTTGAGTATGATATACACGGATCGAAATTTGACCGAAACAGAAGGCCGGCCGGGCGTGAGGCGTCCGGCGGAACGGCCTGGGAGGTAGCCATGCGGCGAAGCTATTTGGGCGGGGTCCACCCCGTTTCCTATAAAGAGAGCACCAGGCGCAAACCCATTGTCCCCCTGGAGACGGAACCCGATCAGGTGATCATTCCCCTGACCATGTGCAGCGGCGGCGGAGCGGTCCCGGTGGTCCGGCCCGGGGATCTGGTGACTGTGGGACAGGTCATCGCCGAGCCGGAGGACAACGGCGTCTATGTCCACGCCAGCGTCTCCGGCCGGGTGCGCGCCATCGAGCCCAGGCCCCATCCCTGGGGCGGCAGCTGGGACGCCATCGTCATCGACAACGACGGGAAGGACACCCCCTGCCCCGAGCTGCCGGAGCCCATGGACTGGTCCCGGATGGACCGGGACGAGGCCCTGGACCGGATCTGCCGGGCTGGGATCACCAGCATGGGGGGCGGCGCCAGTCCCACCCACCTGCGCCTGCGCCAGGCGGTGGGCCGGGTGGACACCCTGATCGTCAACGCCGCCGAGTGCGAGCCCTATCTGACCGCCGACCACCGGCTGCTGCTGGAGAAGGGGGACCAGGTCCTCCAGGGCGTGCAGATGATGGCCCGGCTGCTCCGGGTGGAGCGGGCCGTGCTGGTGGTAGCCGGGGACAAACTCAACGCTGTGGAGTTTTTGGAGCGCCGCCTGCGCCGGAAGAAGCGGGCGGTGGAGCTGCTCACCATCCAGACCCGCTATCCCCTGGGCATGGAAAAGCAGCTGATCCGCACCGTGACCGGGCGTGAGGTGCCGCCAGGTCAGTCGGCGCTGGATGTGAAATGTTCTGTGTTCAACGTGGCCACGGTGTATATGGTGCACTCCGCCCTGATGAAGGGGAGTCCCCTGACCCACCGGGCAGTGACGGTGAGCGGCGGCGCGGTGGCCCGGCCCCGGAACCTCTGGGTTCCCATCGGGACCCCTCTGCGCTGCCTGCTGGAGTCTGCCGGAGGCCTGCGGGAGGAGCCCGCAGTCATCCTCACCGGCGGCCCCATGACCGGGACGGTCCAGGGGGACCTGGAGGCCCCAGTGGTGAAGAACACCAACGCCCTGCTGTGCCTCACGGACCAGGAGCACAACTCCGCCAGCCAGACGGAGACGGTGTGCGTCCGCTGCGGCCACTGTGTCTCCAGCTGTCCCATGAACCTGAACCCGGTGTCGGTCTATCGGGCCATGCGGATGGGCGAGCGGGAGCGGCTCCCGGAGCTCCATCTGGAGGACTGCATGGAGTGCGGCTGCTGCTCCTATATCTGTCCCTCACATATCCCCCTGGCGGATCTGGTCCGTCAGGCCAGACAGTTTCCAAGGGAAGGAGGCGAGCAGGAATGAGTCAGAACGGACCTGTGATCCGCCGGTCATCCCCGCAGATCGCCCAGGTGTCCAGCATCTCCTCCACGATGCTGGATGTGATCGTGGCCCTGCTGCCCGCCCTGGGCATGGCGGTCTATCTGTTCGGCCCCCGGGTGCTGGCCCTGACCCTGGTGTCCGTGGCAGCCTGCGTGGGGGCGGAGTACGGCTACCGCCGGCTGATGGGGCTGAGCAATACAGTGGGCGACCTGTCCGCCTGCGTCACCGGCCTGCTGCTGGCCATGAGCCTTCCGGTGACCGCGCCCTACTGGGCCCCGGTGCTGGGCGGCGTCTTTTCCATTGTGGTGGTCAAGCAGTTTTACGGCGGACTGGGGCGGAACTTTATGAACCCCGCCCTGGCGGGGCGCGCGCTGCTGTGTACCTTTCCCGGCCTGATGACCACCTGGGTGGACGCGTTCCAGAAAACTCCGCTGTTTGGAGCGGTGGACGCGGTCTCCTCCCCTACCCCGATGGCCCTGCTCCACGCCGGAGCGCTGCCCGACCTGACCCTGAGCCAGCTGATGCTGGGGCAGCACGGAGGCGCAATGGGCGGAGCGCCGGTGTTCATGCTTCTGCTGGGCGGGGTGTACCTGGTGGGGCGGCGCGTGATCTCCCCCCGCATCCCCCTGTCCTATCTGGGGACCGTCGCCCTGCTGACCCTGCTCTTCCCCCGGGGAAATGGGGGGGCGCTGGCCTGGATGACTGCCCAGCTGTGCAGCGGCGGTCTGGTGCTGGGGGCGGTGTTCATGGCCTCCGATTACACTACCACACCGGTCACACCGGTGGGTCAGACCCTGTTCGGGATGGGCTGCGGCGTGCTGACTGTGCTGCTGCGCTACTTCGGCTCCTATCCTGACGGGGTGGGCTGGGCCATTCTCACCATGAACTGCTGCGTTTGGCTGCTGGACCGCGCCGCCCTGCCCCGGCGCTTTGGCGTGGGCCGCTTTGAAGCGGTTCGGGGCTGGGCAGAGCACCTGCGTGCCAGCGCTGCCGCCATCCATTTCGTGCCTCCCAAGGTGAAATTCCTGGCCCGGGCCGGGGACGGCACCATGCCCGGCGAGGGCTATCTGGACGAGCTGCGGGGCACTGTTCGGCAGCTGGCGGCTCTGGCCGCGGTGTTTGCCGTGACCTGCGGCATGGTGTTCGGGGTCCATCGGGCAACGGACTACGCCGCCGTCCGTGCGGAGACCGCGGCCCAGCAGACCCTGCTGGCCCAGGTCATGCCCCAGGCCACTGTACGCTCTGAGACCCCGTACCGCGCGCCTGGCGCACTGAGCATCACGGCCGGCTACAACGATAGCGGGCTGGTGGGCTACTGTGTGGAGGTCCAGGCCAACGGCTTCGGAGGCGTGCTCACCGCTGTGGTGGGCGTCAACACCAACGGTGAGGTCACCGGCGTGGCAGTCACCGACCACCGGGAGACGGTGGGTGTGGGGACACAGGCTCTGAAGAGCGGCTACCTCAGTCAGTATACCGGGCGCTCCGGCACCATCCGCACCTCCGGCAGCAACGCAGTGGAGGCGGTGTCCGGGGCAACCGCCACATCAGAGGCGGTCACATCCTGTGTGAACCAGGCCCTGGCCATTGTGGCCAGCCTGGATACGGAGGGAAAAGTGGACTATGTGGATGGCGAGGTCTGACCTGGATCAACAGAAAGGAGGCAGCCGGATATGACGGCAGTTCAGCTGGCAGGGATCGCTTTGGCGGCCCTGCTGTCAGAAAACTTTATTTTAGTCAGCTGTCTGGGAATTGGGTCCCGGACCCAGGCGTTCCGGGATCCCCTGGACGCCTGGCGCACTGGATACAGCCTGACGTCAGTGATGGTGATAACTGCACTGGCCGCCTGGGTGGTGAACCAGCTGTTGAGGCACTTTGCCCTGAGCTATTTCCAAACGCTGGCCTTCGCCCTGACAGGTCCCCTGGTGGTGGCCGGCCTGCGGTATTTTCTGCGGACCTGCATCCCGGAGCTGTCCCGGCGGATGGATGAAAACCTGTCCTCTGTCACCTCCAACTGCGCGGCTATGGGCACGGCGCTGCTCATTGCCCAGCGTGGCTACGGCCCGGGCGGAGCGTTCCTATACGCCCTTTTTGGCGGAGCTGGAGCCACAGTGGCGATGATGTGCTTCGCCGGTCTGCGGCGGGAGGTCAGCTTGACTAGCTGCCCCCGGTGCTTCCAGGGGCTGCCCATCAACCTGATCACCGCCGGGCTGATGGCCCTGTCTTTGGTTGGCTTCTATGGCCTTCATCTGAGCTGATCGGATCAACGAACGTACAAGCCCCTGGAAGCAAAGGCTTCCAGGGGCTGTTTTTGTGCTCCTCCGTCCCTCAGGTCCCCCCGTTACAAGGCGGCCGGCTCCAGCGCTTCCCTGGCGGCCAGGTTCATCACCGACACCTCAAAGGCTACCCGCTCCTCCGTCCGGTCCCCCAGGTTCTTGGTATAAGTACGGCTCTGGAGACGGCCTTCGAAGTACAGGGTGCTCCCCACCTCCATCCCGCCGCACTGGTGGGCCAGACTGCCCCAGGTGATGCAGGGGAGATAATCCGCCCGGCCATAGCGCCGGTTCACCGCCAGGATCATGTCACAGATCGTCCGGCCCAGGGGGGTGGACCGGAGGCTGGGCGGCTTGCACAGTGTCCCGGACAGGAGCAGGCGGTTCTCGTCCTCCCCCTGCTCCAGAAGCAGCTCCTTGGCAAACACGCTGATGATCAGCCTGCTGCCCACGCCGGAACGGTTGTTGAAGGTGCGGACCTCCCCATGGACCGTGACCTCCTCCCCCCGCTCCAGCCAGCCGCAGCCCTCCAGCAGCGCCCGTGAGGCCACCACGTTCACCTGATCGGCCACCCCGGACAGGCGGCTGACCGCCAGGGGGAAGGTAAAAAACTCCACCTCATGGTTGCAGTGGGAGAGGGCGGGGGGCTGGGCGACCCGGCCATGGAGGACCATCCGATTGACATCCGTCCCGGTCTGCTTCATGCTGTATCACACTCCTGACTCGTTTGTTCCCCCCATCTATATGACACTGCCCCCGCCGGTATGTCCTTTTTCTCCGGCGGGGGCAGTACATTTTGTTATATCATTTTATAATATTACAAAATAGGCCATTCATTTCGCAAAATACCAGCCCAGAAGGGCAGCCAGCGCCAGCTGACCGATCAGCAGGGCGGGCAGCCCGTATCGGAAATACCAGTGCTTCGTCTTGTGGCGGAAGGTCCGCATCCCCACAATGGAGCCCAGGCTCCCGCCCAGCACCGCCGGCAGGAACAGGGCTTTTTCTGAGATGCGCCACGCGCCCCGTCTGGCCCTTCTCTTGTCCAGGCCCATCAGCAGAAAGCCAGCCAGGTTGACCAGCAGCAGATAACCGGCCAGCAGCGTCCACAGATCTCTGTCCACACCTATCCCTCCTCTGTGCTCATAAAACGCTCACAGCCCCGGGGGCGGCGGATGCCGCCTCCGGGGCCTGTTCTCCCTTCTGTACCTGCCCCTTTTACTCCAGGATAGCGCCCCGGTCCGCGGAGGACACCAGCTTGGCATAGCGGGCCAGGTAGCCTGTCTTGATCTTGGGCTCGGGACACACCCACTTGGCCCGTCGGGCGGCCAGCTCCTCCTCCGCCACCTTCAGGTTGATGGTGCGGGCGGGAATGTCGATGGCGATGAGGTCGCCCTCCTCCACCAGGCCGATGGTCCCGCCGGAGGCCGCCTCCGGGGAGACGTGTCCGATGGACGCGCCCCGGGTGGCGCCGGAGAACCGCCCGTCGGTGATCAGGGCCACGTCCTTATCCAGCCCCATGCCCGCAATGGCAGAGGTGGGGTTGAGCATCTCCCGCATCCCAGGACCGCCCTTGGGGCCCTCATAGCGGATGACCACCACATCTCCAGCCACGATCTTTCCGTCATAGATGGCCCGGATGGCGTCGTCCTCGCTGTCGAACACCCGGGCGGGTCCCTCGTGGACCATCATCTCCGGGGCTACGGCGGACTGCTTGACCACGCAGCCGTCGGGGGCCAGGTTGCCCTTCAGGACAGCGATGCCGCCGGTTCTGGAATAGGGGTTGTCCAGCGGCCGGATGATCTCCTCATTCCGGTTGACCACGCCCTCCAGATTTTCGGCCACGGTCCTGCCAGTGCAGGTGAGCGTTCCCGTGTCCAGCAGCCCGGCCTGCGCCAGCTCCGCCATCACGGCGTACACGCCGCCGGCCCGCTCCAGGTCCTCCATGTAGGTGTCCCCGGCGGGGGCCAGGTGGCACAGGTTGGGAGTCCTGGCGCTGATCTCGTTGGCCATGTCGAAGGACAGCTCGATGCCGCACTCGTGGGCGATGGCGGGCAGGTGGAGCATGGTGTTGGTGGAGCAGCCCAGGGCCATATCCACCGTCTCGGCATTGTGGAAAGCTGCCTCGGTCATAATGTCCCGGGGCCGGATATTCTTTTCCACCAGGTCCATGATCTGCATCCCGGCGTGCTTGGCCAGGCGCAGCCGGGCGGACCAGACGGCGGGGATGGTGCCGTTCCCCCGCAGGCCCATTCCGATGGCCTCAGTCAGGCAGTTCATGGCGGATGATCAATACTTTCCAGCGGTCACTGATGAGCATTAAAGTTGTCTCTACCGGACATGCCGGTAATTCTTTTTTCATAAAAATCCCTCATTTCTTCACAATAGTTTCTTTTGATGAGCACATTTAGAGTTGATTACACGATTTCGGAAAAAAAGAGATCGGAAATTGAATAACTTTAAAGATATTACGGATTATGCGGGATTATCAAAATCAGTCTTGAATTATATGGATGTTTTAAAAATTCTTAAAATATTTGGCGAAATTCGTGATATTAAAAAAGAGATTGCTATTTTTTATTTGAAAATGTGTATGAAAGGACGGAAATCAATCGCGGATAAAATCCTGTCAAAGATGGGCAGAAAAAATATTGGGGATTGGTTGAAATTATAGTCAACAAAAATAGAAAGTAGTTGCATTCTTTTAGCTATATCTGTATAATAATATTATGGTAAAGCTAGTGAAAGAAAGCTAGTGGCCATGTATTTGGCATAGAGACATCCATTGTGGATGTCTCTATTTTTATTCTAGCAGGATAAGGAATTGTTTTTTTGATAAAAAAGAAGAATATTTTTTCTTACCCCCACACTTCTTTGGCAATTTCTTTCACCAGTGCAAGCTTCGCCCACTGTTCTTCTTCCGTCAGTTTATTGCCAATCTCACAGGATGCGAATCCACACTGCGGACTTAAGTAAAGCCGGTCCAGAGGAATGTATTTTGCAGCTTTTGCAATTCTTTTCTTTATCACTTCTTTTTCTTCTAAAATCGGTGACTTGCTGGTCACAAGACCAAGTACGACTTTTTTATCATCGGAAACAAAGCGGAGTGGTTCAAATCCTCCGGAGCGTTCATCATCAAATTCCAGATAATAGGCAGATACATTTTCATTGGCAAAAAGAAACGGCGCGATCGGTTCATATCCGCCGGAGGATGCCCAGGTGGAATGATAATTTCCGCGGCATACGTGGGTTGTGATCACAAGATCTTCAGGTGCATTTTCCAGAGCGAGGTTATTCAGCCGCAGATATTTTTCAGCTTCTTCTTCCAGACTGACGGAATCTTCTTGTCTTGCCTCCCAGTAATTTTTGTCGCAGAACATTCCCCATGTACAGTCATCAAACTGGATATTTCTGCATCCTGCATCGTAGAGATCCCGGATGACAGTCCGGTATGCCTGTGCAATGTCCTGAATCAGTTCTTCCAGATCTGGATATACGGCCAGAGTCTGTGTTCCATTGTCTTCCCGGAAGAGTTCTGCAAGAAGCTGGGCAGGTGCGGGAATGGTCTGTCTTGCAATGGTATGCTCATCTTCAAACTGTTTGACAAATTTGAAATGTTCCACAAAAGGATGCTGTTTTCCGCTGATTTTTCCTGTCACGTGGACAGAGCCGTGAGTGGTTTCTTCCCCATGGAAAAAATAGCCGTGATCCAGTTCAATGTGTTTGATTCCCTCAAGTCCCCACATAAAATCCAGATGCCAGTAGCTTCTGCGGAATTCTCCGTCTGTGATGACAGGGTATCCGGCAGCTTTCTGCTTTTTGATCAGATTTGTAATTGCTTCATTTTCAATGGATTCTAGCTCAGCTTTTGTGATCTGTCCGGCTTCAAAATCAGCTCTTGCCTGTTTTAAGTGTACAGGTCTTAAAAAACTTCCAACATAATCAAAACGAAACGGTGCGTTAAAATTTCCCATAGTAATTCTCCTGTTCTGTAAATTCGTGATTCTATGGGATTTATTGTAGAAGAGAAGAGGTGTTTTGTAAAATACCGGAAATAAATAGCTTGCTATAGAATTAAACTATAGCAAGCTTGTTGCATTTTATGAAAATCGTGTTTTATAAATAAGGGGTTCCGGGAACTTCCGGGTAGCTTCCCATAGAGATCAGAAGCTGAAGTCCCACTTCTCTTGCGGTAAGGACTGCATTTTTTACGGCACTGGCATCTCCGGTTACGGCAGCGATGATCTCATTGGAATGACTGGTTCCGCGGTTTGGGGTCATGTATTTGATGATCTCTACCGGGGAAGATTTCAGCGCAAGGTCTGCCATGACAAGACCGATTGCAGCAGGGGAACCGCAGAAGAATCCAAACGGTTTTCCAATCGGGGCGTCAAATGCCATGTTCAACGCCTGAGAAGCGCTGGCAGAATAGGTGAATTCCAGATGTCCTGCTTCACTGATATAAAGCTCACCGGCGTACTTTTCCGTATATTCCAGAGCAATCTCTACGGCACGGCGCACATCGGATACACTGTAGCCGCCGATGATGATAAAGTTTCCGTGACCGCCCCATCCTTTGGTATCCCTCGGAAGTTCGATGGAAATGATCTCGGTGTTGGTAGATTTTACGGCTTCGTCAGCTGCATTGATCTGTCCGGCTGCACCGGTACGGGAGCTTAACAGCCCCAGACTTTTGTAAGGCTTGTCAATCTGCATCTGCTGAAGCAGTGCGTCATTGACGCCCGGAATGACAAGTCCGATGGTATCCAGAACGGTTGTCCCGACAAATTCTGTCATGGAACAGTCCATGGATATTTTTTGAATTTCGTTGATATCTAACATAATGAAAACTCCTTTATGACATACTTCCAAATTAAATATAACCGCCGTCCAGGCCAATGATCTGTCCGGTCAGGTAAGAATGACCGGATGCAAGGGTGAGCGCCAGCGCAGCCACTTCCTCGCTGTCGGCAAAGCGTCCCCACTTCGGCAAGCACGTCACATACGTCAACGTGATGCGTAACATGTCAGTGTCA
>ERZ791741.2058-NODE-2058-length-15094-cov-5.135182_pt1 | contig 15094 bp, 17 predicted proteins | sample MGYA00510040_ERZ791741 | MGnify/ENA primary metagenome ERZ791741 (study PRJEB30046, sample SAMN00791960) | human gut metagenome | study: EMG produced TPA metagenomics assembly of the A metagenome-wide association study of gut microbiota in type 2... | reverse complement strand
GACAGGGGCACCTTGCCGGGCGGAGTCTTTTTTGCAGGCTTCTGCCGCCTGCACAAGATGTTTTGCATCCTGCATGTCTCTCAAATACACGGGTATGATCTTCATATACGCTCCTCCTTTATTATGCGAAGATCGAGATCACCAGTCCCAGAATCAGACCTGTGATTCCGATCAATGTTTCCATGATCGTCCATGATTTTAATGTTGTCTTCTCATCAATCTCCAAAAATGTACTTACCAGCCAGAATCCGGCATCATTTACATGACTCAGTGCCGTCGCTCCGCCACAGATCGCACAGCACATCGCTGCTCTGTACAGTGTAGAGCTGTCTGCCATAGCCGGCATTGACGCCATGATCCCGGAAGCCATCGTCATTGCTACGATTGAACTTCCCACAGAAGCACGTACCAGAAACGCAATGAGAAATGCGATCACGATCAGCGGCATCCCGCTCTTTTCCAGGATCGGTCCAATGATATTTCCAAGTCCCGAATCCTGCAGCATCCAGCGAATCACTCCGCCACTTGCGATTACAAGCAGAATCATTCCAACCGGTCTTAAGGAGTGATCCAGAATCTTTTTCAGCTGGTCTCTGTTATATCCCATTCTTGTTCCCAGCATGTACATTGCTGTCAGAGTTGCGATCGTCAATGCCACAAACGGTTCTCCTAAAAACTGAAGAACTGACTGCGCACTTTCCGGAATCGGAAGATATCCGGAGATCGTGCTGAACAAGATCAGAATAAGCGGAATTAAAATGATCGTGAATACAATCCCGAAGGATGGAAGATTTTTATCTATATCTGCAATTTCCTCTACATTCGCAGGGAGTTTGGTATAGATTTTATTTCCTATGATTTTTCCCCAGATAATTCCTGCAACTACTGTGGAAATCAGTGCAACCGGAATTCCGACCGCCATCATCGTCCCCAGATTCACACCCAGTGCGTTTGCAACCAGAACAGAACCTGCTGACGGCGGAACAAACGCATATCCGGATGCCAGCCCTGCCAAAAGAGGGATCGCGTAATATAACGTTGATTTTTTTGTCTGCTTTGCCACATTGAACGCCAGCGGAATCAGGATCACGACTCCGGCTTCAAAAAATACGGTTGTACCGAGCACAAGCCCCGTAAGCCCCAATGCCCATCCTGCTTTTTTCTGACCGAATCTGCGGATCAGCGTCTGTGCCATCTGCTGGGCTCCTCCGCTGACTTCAAGAATTCCGCCAAACATGGATCCCAATCCGATCAAAAGTGCAATTCCCTGCAATGTCTTTCCTACGCCCTTTTCTACCGTCTCCCCGATCATATGTAACGGCATGCCTGCACCAATTCCGATCAGTACAGCGGAAATCATCATAGAAATTACCGGATGAAGCTTCAGCTTGATGATCAAAAATAACAATAAAAGAATTCCTGCTACGGATGCGATCAATAAGCGCATCGGATCTGCATAAAATACTGGTTCTGTCATCTTCCCTTCCCCCTTACATTCATCATATGTTTTCCTTGTTTAATACATCTGACCATTTTGTTACTTTTTCTCCTTTTTCCAAAGATTTTCTTTCAAATGCTTTGAATTCATCTGATGACTTTATTCTAAAATCTTTAAACCAGAAAATCAACCCGTAATATTTCACAATTTATTTACTTGTTTTTTGTGTGTTTTTATTGTTTGACATTTGTTTTTTCTTATTTTATCCTATATTTATTGCGTTATATTTGTAGAAAAGAGGAAAAGTCATATGATGAATTCAACTGAAAAGAGTTTACCTGAGAAGTTATCTGACGATATCATTGCCTATATTTTAGAAGAGCAGCTCCAGCCCAACGACAAACTTCCCAACGAATCCGTTCTCTCTGAAAAAATGGGAGCCGGACGAAGCTCCATCCGGGAAGCCATGAAACTGCTCGCATCCAGAAATATTGTAACAATCCGTCAGGGTTCCGGAACATATGTTGCCGCCTCCCCCGGAGTTGTTGACGATCCGCTTGGATTTACCTTTATTGATGACAAGAAAAAGCTGACACTGGATCTTCTGGATGTTCGTTTTCTGCTGGAGCCTGCCATTGCCGAAATGGCAGCCCTGCATGCCGAAGAGACCGATATCCGCAAGATCTCTACGCTGTGTGATGAAGTCGAAGCACTCCTCCTTCGTGGGGAAGATCACACTGGAAAGGACATTGAGTTTCACACTGCCATTGCCATGAGCAGTAAAAATCTGGTCGTTCCGCGGCTGATTCCCGTAATCAACAGCTCGATCCCGCTTTTTATCCAACTGACAAACAATCGGCTTTTACATGAAACGATTGAAACACACCGGGAGATCACCGATGCGATCGCAGCACACGATACGCTGCGCGCCAAAGATGCCATGTATCTGCATCTTGTATATAACCGGCGATGTCTTCTTGATCAGAAAGCATAAAAAAAGACAGTCATTCCTGTTCTTTTGGGAATGACTGTCTTTTTCATCAGTCTTTAATGATCAGTGCCATGAACACAAGATCTGTATCACCGGTATTGGTCAGTGCATGTCCGCATCCATCCGGTGTAAATGTCACATCACCGGCTTTTACCGGGCGGATTCTTCCATTGTCGTCATAATTGCCCTCTCCGGTCAGGATGTAATACGTCTCACTTTCTCCATGATGTTCATGGTAACCAAGGGAACACCCCGGCTCCAGAGTCACTTCCGCGTAAAGCCCGCACTTTCCATTCATCTCTTTTTCTCCGAGAATATGCTTGATCAGCACATGTCCCTTTCCACCGCACATTGCTTCAATTCTTTCTGGGTTCATTCTTATCACCTCGTTTGGATTTTTCTTCTGTTATTATACTGCATTACTCGTCAAATTCCAAGATTACAAAATCAAAACGTGACGTTTTTCTCGTATCCACAACTGTTCCTGTCGTTGTCTTTAAACGCTCCGCATTCTTAAAATTTTTACTGATACCCAGAGCATGTTCCAGCACATAATAATAGGAGGACGGAAGTACGCACTCCGTCACCTCATATGTCTCTCCCGGCTGAAATGATTCTACATGCTCCGTTGTAAAGTCCATTCTTCTCATCTATAAGCCTCGCTCTTATTGTTTATATAAATGATTTCTGTGATTCCATAAAAAGCATCCGCCGCCAAAAAGCCCAAAGACCAGTCCTGCATAGATTCCGGCACAGATCAGATCACTCAGCCTGCATATCACATTCATATGCTTGATGATACAGACCAAAATTCCTGCCATCGTAATTCCAATTGTCCAGATCAGCATTGCAGAAGTCAGAAACACTGCCATTCTGGAATTTTCTTCCATGTGTTTTGTGATCAGTTTCCATAATCTTGTATACATATTGATTCCTCACAATCTTTTTCTCATGTTCTTATCCAACATTTATTGTAAGGATGGGCGATATATTCGGAAATGAACCGCTTGATCTCGGTGGTGGGGGTGGTTCCATTGGCGGCGCAGGCCGCGCGGAAGGCGTCCAGGATCTCCGGCTTGAGGTCCAGAGGGAAGCGGACATAGTTTTTCCGCAGGTTTTTGATTTGCGAGCTGTATTTTGTCTCCCCCATGTTATTTGCTCCTTTGCCGCTGGACCAGGGCAAGGACCAGCTTGACCAGCCCAAAGGCGATCAGCAGATACCCAAGTGCGGTTAAAAATTCTTTCATTGTGACCTCCTTGACAGCGTTTGGTGGATTCGTTATTATGAGGGGGGCGGGTTTCCCCGCCCCCGGTACGCGGTTACTCCATGATGTTTGCAATCAGGAGAAGCAGCGTCCCAACGATCAAGTCCACCAGCGCTCCGACTAAGGTTTGCGGCCAGTCGATGGAGCGTTTGGTGGGCTTTTTCTTTTTCGCACTCATTTGAACCACCCCCTTTCGTTGTATTAAGTATAACATACGTACGTATAAAAGTCAAGGATTTTTCAGAAAAAACGGAGGAGGCGGGTATGTATAAGCTGATCTTGAGCGTGAACAACCTGGAGGAGGTCATGGTGTGGCCCTCGGTGCCGCCGGATTTCGGGCCGGAGCAGGCACAGCGCAACGGGACCTATGAGGGGCTCAGCGGAGATTTCAACACGCTGGGCCCCATGGGCCTGTGGTCCATCCCGCTGTCCGGAGTGTTCCCGGTGGGGCGCAGGCCCCTGTATATGCCGCCGGAGGCGGTGGAGGACGGATGGCGCTATGTGGATTTCATCCGGCGCAATCGGGAGAGGCGGGTCCCATTCCGGCTCACCCTGCTGGACGGAGGCGGCGTCTGCCGGTTCAACGCGGCGTGTAGCGTGGATGAGTTTGAGTGGAAGGTAAAGCGGAACGGGGACATCGCCTATTCCCTGACGTTCCGGGAATACCGGTTTTTGTAGGAGGCAGAGATGGGCCGGGACTATGTGGACGACCACAGATTTTACCTCTATCGGGCCGGAGGAGGGGCGGAGGACATCACACGATGGGTGCGCCAGCCCCAGGCCCGGGACGTGCTGGAGGCGCTGAGCGTGGAGCTGGGAAGGTTGGAGGGAGACATCCTGGTGCTGGGCGCGGGCGGAAAAATGGGGCCGACGCTGTGCGTTCTGGCAAAGAACGCGCTGCGGGCAGCGGGAGTGGAAAAGCGAGTCATCGCGGTGTCGCGCTTCAGCGACCCGCTGGTGGTGGAGCTGCTGCGGGAGAACGGGGTGGAGATGATCAGCGCGGACCTGCTGGCGCCCGGCGCGCTGGACAGCCTGCCGGACGCGGAGAACGTCATCTACATGGCGGGCAAAAAGTTCGGCACGGACGGCAATGAATACGCCACCTGGGCGATGAACACCTGGCTGCCCAGCCGGGTAGCCGAGCGGTACCAAAGCAGCCGCATCGTGGTGTTCTCCAGCGGGAACCTGTACCCGAAAGTGGGTGTGCACAGCGGGGGTGCCACGGAGGAGACGCGGACGGAGCCGGTGGGCGAGTACTGCATGTCCTGCCAGGGGCGCGAGCGGATGTTCGAGTACGCGGCAAAGACCTACGGCACGCGGGTGGCGGTTTACCGTTTGAACTACGCGGTGGACCTGCGGTACGGCGTGCTGTACGATATGGCCCACAACATCCTGGAGGGAAAACCCATCAGCATCACCACGCCCAGCTTCAACTGCATCTGGCAGGGGGACGCCAACGAGGCGGCGCTGCGCCTGCTGGGGCATGCCTCGGCGGAGGTGTTCACGCTGAACGTGACGGGGCCGGAGACCGCGGGCGTACAGGAGACGGCGAAAAAGCTGGGCGCGCTGCTGGGCAGAGAGCCCATATTCACAGGGGAGGCGTCGGACACGGCGTATCTGAACAACGCGGGAAAGATGTTCCGGCTGTTCGGCTATCCCACGGTGCCGCTGGAAACGCTGATCGAATGGCAGGCGCAGTGGATTTTGGACGGAGGGCGCGCATTGGGCAAGCCCACGCACTTTGAAGAGAGGAAAGGGAGCTATTGAGTATGGGACGGCATGAAGAAGCGCTGAAGATCCTGCACGGAGGCACGGTCATCCCGGCCATCCCGCTGGTTCTGGACGAAAACCGGAAATTCAACGAGGCGGGCCAGCGCACGCTGATCCGGTATTATCTGGACGCTGGGGTGGGCGGGCTGGCAGTGGCGGTGCACACCACGCAGTTCGAGATCCGCAAACCGGAGGTGGGCCTGTTCGAGCCGGTCCTGCGCGTGACGAAAGAGGAGATGGACACATACGAGGCGCGCACGGGAAAAACGCTGGTGCGCGTGGCGGGCGCGTGCGGTGAAGCGGAGCAGGCGTGCGCGGAGGCGCGCACGGCAAAGGCGCTGGGGTTCGACGCGGTATTGCTGAGCCCGGGCGGGCTGGCGCACCGGACGGAGGAGGAGCTGGTGGAACGCACCCATGCGGTGGCGGCAGAGATGCCCGTGATCGGGTTTTACTTGCAGACGGCCTGCGGCGGGCGGCGGCTGTCGTATGAATACTGGAAGCGGTTTTGTGGACTTTGTCCAGGACTTGTCTGCCCGGTTGGGCGTTCCCGTGCTGGACGGAGTGATGCCCGCAGTCAAATTTGCAGAGGCCATGGTGGACATGGGGCTGCACACCAGCAAGGTATCTACCTGGGGATTTCCGGAGCCTAAGAAGATCGTGGGGTTCCCCATGTTTACACAAGAAGATTTGATGTTTTAGGAGATGACTGTATGCGCACCTTGATCAAAGGAGGCACCATTGTAACCGCGGAACAGGAGTTTGTGGGTGATATCTTGGTGGAGGGTGAGATCATCCGTGCCATGGGGGCCCATTTGGACGAGAAGGCAGATCGTGTGATAGATGCCCAGGGAAAATATGTGTTTCCGGGCGGCGTAGACCAGCACACCCACTTTTCCGCCCTGTGCAACGTGGGTGATCGGGACACCGCCGGTTATGAGACCACCGACTCCGCCATTGTAGGCGGAACTACTACCATTGTGGATTTTGCGCCTCAGGATCCGGACCGGGGCCTGCTTGACTCCATTGATTACCGGATCAACACCCGGGCAAAGGATAAAACCTGCGTGGACTTTGCCCTTCACGCCATGGTAACATATATCATGGACAGCATATTTGAGGAAATTGAGGACTTTCCCAAGCGAGGGATCTCCAGCATTAAGATCTTTATGGCGTATAATGGCTCTCCGCTTCATGTGGACGACGGAACTTTCTTCCGCATTCTGGAGAAGAGCCGCCAGGTAGGTGCCACCGTATTTGTCCACGCAGAAAACGGTGAGATCCTAAATTTCCTGCGCAGCGAGTGCGTAAAGAAGGGACAGCTGACCCCCCATTACCACTACGTCTCCCGCCCGCCCTTTACCGAGGCGGAGGCGGTGCGTCGGGCTATCTACCTGGCTGGCCAGACCGATACACCCCTATATATTGCACATATGACCTGCAGGGAGGCCATTGCCGAACTGCAAAAGGCGAAGGGGACTGGCCAGCGAGTCTCCGGCGAGACCTGCACCCATTATCTGACCACCACCAAGGAGGTTCTGGATAACTCCGATTTCAACGAAGCGGCCAAGTTTGTCTGCTCCCCTGCCCTGCGGGATCAGGAGGACTGTGAGGCCCTGTGGCAGGCTCTGGCCGGCGGACTGCTGACGGCGGTCTCCTCCGACCACTGCGGCATCGACGTAGCCGAGCTCAAGCAGGCGGGGCGGGACGATTTCACGCAGATCCCCAACGGCTCCCCCGGTGCCGGTGATCGCCTGCATATGGTATGGACCGAAGGCGTATGTACCGGCAAGCTGAGCCGTCAGAAATTTGTAGACGTCATCGCTACCCAGCCCGCTAAGATCAACGGCATTTACCCCCGAAAGGGCACGTTGGCGGTAGGTTCCGACGCAGACATTGTGATCTTTGATCCCAGCTATGAGGGCGTGATCCGCCTGGCGGACAACCCCAACGGCGTGGACTACAACCTCTATGAGGGACGCCGCCAGTCCGGCCGGGTGGAGACTGTTCTGTTGCGGGGACAGGTGGTAGTGGAAAACGCCAAGTTTGTGGGCCGCTACGGCCAGGGACAGTTTATTCCCGCCAGCATGTATGCCTCCGGTTACGAAAACCGGAACTGATCCAGTGCAACCCGCAGCAGGCTGCCCCGCCCAAGCAGTGTACATTGGAGAGAGGTAAAAAGAGTCAAAAAAGAAGTGAGGAGGTGTGGGTCCTGGGCTTTGGCGGGCCTGTATCTGCGAAAGCAGCGATTCCATGAAAGAAAAACCACAGAGTATTTTATGACAGGAGGTTTCTTGTATGGATACCACATATGGTGTGTTGTGTCTCATCCCCCCCATCGTAGCCATCGGGTTGGCCCTGTGGACCAAGCAGACAATTTTCTCTTTGTTTATCGCAGTTTGGCTGGGCTCCACCATGATGAACGGATTTAATCCTCTGGTTGGCTTTGTCAAAATTATCTCGGACTATGTGATCCCTTCTCTCAGCGGAAACGCGTCTTTGATTGTTCTGGTCACCCTCTCTGGCGGCATGATCGCCATGCTGCGCACCACCGGTGCCGCGGAGGCATTTGCCACCAAGGTGACAAAAGTCATCAATACCGCCAAAAAGGGCCAGGTCGTCACCTGCCTGAGCGCCTTCATTTTCAGCTACACGGAGCCCTGCCTTATGCTGGGTACCATTATGCGTCCTGTTACCGATATGGTGCGTATCTCCCGAGCAAAGCTGGCTTATATCCTGGACTCCATGGGCTGCAACTTGGCCGCTCTTTCTCCTATCAGTAGCTACGGCCCCTTCATCACCGGTCTGATTGCCGCAGAACTGTTGGCTGCCGGCATTGAGGGCAGCGAGTGGGGCATCTGGCTGAATATGCTCCCCTTTAACCTGTACGGCGTGTTTGCCATGATCACCGTTTTGATCGTCGCTACTTTTGGTTTGAACTTCGGGCCGATGTACAAGGAAGAAAAGCGGGCTCGGGAGACCGGCAAGCTGCTGGGCGATGGGATCCAGCCCCTGGTACCTGAGGTGAAAAATGAACTGCCCCAGGGCTATAAGCTCACCATGTGGAACTTTATCATCCCCATCCTCTTCCTCTTTGGTTCCCTCTTTGCCACCATTTTCTGGTCCGGCGATCTGGTCAACAATGGGCTGGTGGAATGCTTCCGGAACGCGAACATTACCCTAGCCATCTGCATCGCCTTTATGGGCGGCGCGGTGGGCGCCGGTATTATGGGTGTGAGCACCAAACTGTTCAGTGTGACTAAGGCCTTTGACACCTTTGTCAACGGCATGGCCGAACTCATTTCTGTCCCCTTCATCCTGGTGTGTGCTTGGTCTCTGGGTTCCATCGTCAAAGGTATGGGCACCAGCGAGTTTCTGATCCACATTGTAGAGAACTACCTGACTCCCGGACTGGTTCCTGCCCTTGTGTTCCTGTTTGGCGCGCTCATTTCCTTTTCAACCGGCTCCTCCTGGGGGGTGTGGTCCATTATGATGCCCATCGCCTTCCCCATGGCCGTTGCCTTTGATATTTCCATTCCGTTTGTGGTTGGCGCGGTCATCGGCGGCGGTCTGTTCGGCGACCAGTGCTCCCCCATCTCCGATACCACCGTACTCTCCTCCACCGGTGCCTCCTGCAACCATGTGGTCCACGTCATGACCCAGCTGCCCTACGGAATCACAGTTGGTATTTCGGCGTTCCTTGGATTCCTTTTCGGCGGCCTGACGGGACAATATATCTTGAGCATTGTGGTTACCGCTGTTATTCTGGTAGTGGTTCTGTTTGCGCTGACCCAGCTTACCAAGCTGCGTTACCCGGAGAAAGTGCACTAACTGCTTCACCATTGGAACAGGAGGCTTTTTATGAAAAAGATTGATACTATTGTGGTGGCGCCCCATTTCTATACCATGGAAGGGGCTGGCGTGGGTTATCACGGTGACGCCGCCATGGCTGTGGATGGAGGCAAGATTCTGGAGGTGGGCGACCGGTCCAGAATTTTAGTGGAATATACCGCTGAGGAAACCATCATCCTGGATCATCACATGGTGCTGCCCGGCTTTATTGACGGCCACATGCACACGGCTTGCAACATCATGCGGGGCTTGGCCCAGGACACCAATAGTTGGATGATGTTCGGTCTTCAGCCTTTTGACAACGCGGTCAACGATAAGGAGCGAGATGCGGGTAGCCGGGTGGCCATTCTGGAGGCCATCCGGGCGGGCACCACTACGCTGGGCGACTATGAATCCAAGATGGAAAACGTGTGTGCGTTCATCGACAAGGTGGGGGCACGAGGCAACATTGCCCAAACCATCCGGGCGGCCAAACGGCGGGTCTATCAACCCGGCGAGCTCTATGAGTTTGATGACGCCATGGGCGAAGAGAGCCTGAATCGAAACATTGCCCTGTATGACCAGTGGAACAACAAGGCGGGCGGTCGGATCAAGATCCTGTTTGGGCCCCAAGGCGCTGACTTTGTCAGCCCAGAGATGCTGCTGCGCATCCAAAAGGCGGTCAAAGACAGGGGAACCAAAATCCACATGCATGTGCAGCAGGGGGACCGAGAGACCTATCAGATCGTTCAGCGTTATGGCAAGCGGCCCACCGCCTTCTTGGATGAACTGGGCTATTTGGATGAATCCCTCATTGCCGTTCATCTCACTGACTGCACAGATGAGGAGGCTGCCCTTATTGCCAAACGCGGGGCCTCCATGATCGTCAATCCCGGCTCTATTGGAATCATTGATGGAATTGTCTGCCCCAGCGTGGCCTTCCAGGAGGCGGGTGGTATGGTGGCTTTGGGTTCTGATCAGGCTCCCGGCAACAACTGCCATAATATCATCAATGAGATGAAAAACGTGTGCCTCTTCAACAAGATCAAGTATCAGAATCCTGAGGTCATGCCTGCTTGGAAGGCTCTGCGTATGGCCACCATTGAGGGGGCTAAGGCTGTTGGCTTGGGCGATACCGTGGGTTCTTTAGAGTCGGGGAAGCGGGCTGATTTCATTGCCATTGATCTCAACTGTCCTTCCATGCTGCCGGTATATACCTATCCTATGCGCAATATGGTACCAAACCTGGTTTATAGTGCCCGGGGGGCTGAGGTTTCTCTGGTTGCGGTGGACGGCAAGGTGATTATGCAGGACGGTACATTTACCTATGTAGATGAAAAAGAGTATCTGGCCGCCATCCCCCAGTACCCAGACACCATCGGCGAGCGGGCCGCAGAAGAGTTCTTTGCCATCAATGGTACCAATGCCCACTTTATGCGGGAAGATAAACTGTAAGCATTTTTATGAGATCATTCCTTTCTTTCTCTCCTGTCGGGGGCCCGGGGCAGATGTCCCCGGGCCCCTTGACGCAGCAGGTTTTTATTCCGTACAGTACAGTTCCCACTTTCCCGGCTTCCCTTTGCGGAGCACGGGTCCCAGAGGTGACAACACCATGTGTGAACCTTCCACGCAGCTCAACCAAAGCGCCGTTCCCATTGTTACATTGCTCCGCCTGTCCTGGCCAGCGATTTTAGAGCAGCTTCTGCTTACTGCCGCGGTGTGCTTTCTTTTAATGGGACTGTTTGCTGCTGCAGGAGTTGGTTATTCCGTGCAGGTCGCCCACGCGCTGGGGGGCAGGATTTGTTCCGTGCCAGAACTGCGGTGCATCAAGCAGCCAGCGGTGCTCTGCTGATGGGGACGGGGGCAGCTGTTTGCATGCTCCCTTTGTCTTGGTTTATTCCTCTGTGGCTGGGAGGTGAACCAACGATTTTGTCGAATGCCAGAGCCTACCTTTGGTTTTATGCCATGGGCCTGCCGCTGCAAGCTCTGCTGGCTGTGCTGTCTGCCGTGCTCCGATGTTCGGGGGATACCAGAACGCCTCTGCTGTTTAATGCTGGGACCAACCTTCTTAATGTCTGCTTGAATTATTTGCTAATATTTCCATCAAGGCAGGTCGTCATTCTGGGTTGCTCCTTGTCCATCTGGGGGGCTGGGCTTGGCGTGACCGGGGCAGCCATAGGGACTGCCTTGTCGGGAGGGCTCATGGGAATTTCTATGGCGCTGTTTATGGCGCTGCGGAAAGGACCGTTGCAGATGACAGCGGTTGTGTTGTTTCGTCCCCAAAAGTCTGTGGTACGGCGGGCACTGGCACTGGGGATTCCTGTGTTTTTGGAGCGGGCCTGCTTCAGCTGCGGACAGCTGATTGTAACCCACATGGTTGCCGGTTTGGGGAATATTGCTCTGGCAGCCAACCACGTTGCGGTAACGGCAGAGGCGATCAGCTACTTGCCAGCGCAGGGGGGCTCCTTTGCGGCCACCGCGGCAGTGGGGCAGGCGATTGGCGGCAATCAACCGGTGTTGGCCCGAAGATATGGAGTGCTCTCCGGACGAATTGGGATGTGCTCCGGACTCCTGGCCGGGATATTCCTGTTTTTCTGCGCAGAGCCCTTGGCCGGACGCTTCTCCTCTGATCCAGAGGTGATTGCTCTGGCTGCCGATATGCTGCGCATTGTTGCCGTTTCGGAACCCCTGTACGGCCTTTCTATTGTTCTAGGCGGTGTGCTTCGAGGGGCTGGGGACAGCCGCACGCCATTTCTTATCGTGCTGGTGGGGGTGTGGGCAGTACGGCTGCCGCTTGGTCCCATACTCCTTGTTCGGTGCGGTTTGGGCCTTGCCGCCATCTGGATTGCCATGGTTGCGGATCTTATGCTGCGAGGTGTCCTGTGCCAGTTTTTTGTCTGCAAAATCAACTGGCCTCGACGTGCGGCCCTGGTATCAGGAAAACCGACCACCAAAAGTTGATCGCTTTACCTGTATATTGTAATTTGTGATAGATTTCATGTTTAGAAACATCAAAAAGGAGACGTTAAATATGGTGCAGATCTCAGAACAAATATTTAAAATTGGCATCATCCCCGTCATCGCCATTGACGACGCGGACAAAGCCGTGCCCCTGGCCTGCGCCTTGGTAAAAGGCGACCTGCCCGCCGCCGAGGTCACCTTCCGCACCGCCGCCGGTGAGGAGGCCATCCGCCGCATCGCCGCCGAAGTCCCCGAGGTGCTGGTGGGTGCCGGCACTGTGCTCAACCTGGAGCAGTGCGACCGCGCCCTGGCCGCAGGCGCCAAGTTCATCGTCTCCCCCGGCTATAACGAGGCCCTGGTGGCCCACTGCCAGGAGAAGGGCGTGCTGGTCCTCCCCGGCTGTGTCAACGCCTCCGACATGACCCGCGCCGCCAACGCCGGCCTGGAGTATGTGAAGTTTTTCCCCGCCGAGCAGTCCGGCGGTGTCAATGGCATCAAGGCCCTGGCCCCCGTGTTCCCCAAGCTGAACTTCATGCCCACCGGCGGCGTGAACACCAAGAACCTGATGGACTACCTGGGCTATGACCGCATCTTCGCCTGCGGCGGCACCTGGATGGTGAAGAAGGACCTGATCGAGGGCGAGAAGTGGGACGAGATCACCCGCATCTGCAAGGACGCCGTCAAGACCATGCTTGGCTTTGAGCTGGGTCATGTGGGCATCAACTGCCAGGACGCCGGCCAGGCGGAGCAGACCGCCAAGGCCCTGTGTGCCATCTTCGGCTTTGAGTACAAGGCCGGCAACTCCTCCGACTTCGCCGGCTCCGCTGTGGAGTGCAACAAGGCCCCCGGCCGCGGCGCCCACGGCCACATCGCCATCCGCACCAACAATGTGGACCGCGCCATCTACCACCTGGGCCTTCAGGGCGTGAAGTTTGACGAGTCCAGCCGCAAGACCGACGCCAAGGGCCGCACCAAGGCCATCTATCTCCAGGAGGAGCTGGGCGGCTTCGCCCTGCATCTGGTGCAGAAGTGATCGGCCGGCGCGCCGTGCGCCTTCCCTACACCCATATTCATTCAGGAGGAATCAAATCATGGCAAAAGTCGTTACCTTCGGCGAGCTGATGATCCGGCTCCAGCCCTACAACTACGAGCGCTTCGTCCAGGCCGATCACCTGGAGTTCTCCTTCGGCGGCGGTGAGGCCAATGTAGCCGTCTCCCTGGCCAACTACGGCCTGGACGCCGCCTACGTCACCAAGCTGCCCGCCCACGCCATCGGCCAGGCGGCGGTGAACTCCCTGCGCCGCTACGGCGTGGACACCTCCATGATCGTCCGGGGTGGCGACCGTGTGGGCATCTACTTCAATGAGAAGGGCGCCTCTCAGCGCGGCTCCGTGTGCATCTACGACCGGGCTCACTCCGCCATTCAGGAGGCCTCCACCGCCGACTTCGACTGGGACAAAATCTTTAACGGGGTCGACTGGTTCCACTTCACCGGCATCACTCCGGCCCTGGGTCCCAATGTGGTGGACATCTGCCGGGAGGCCTGTAAGGCCGCCAAGGCCCACGGGGTCAAGATCTCCTGCGACCTGAACTACCGCGGCAAGCTGTGGACCCGCCAGCAGGCCCGGGAGGCCATGACCGACCTGTGCCAGTATGTAGACGTGTGCATCTCCAACGAGGAGGACGCCAAGGACGTGTTCGGCATTGAGGCTGAGGCCACCGACATCTACGCCGGCGAGATCAACCACGAGGGCTACAAGTCCGTGGCCAAGCAGCTGGCGGATAAGTTCGGCTTCGAGAAAGTGGCCATCACCCTGCGCGAGTCCCACTCCGCCTCCGACAACGGCTGGAGCGCCATGCTGTATGACACCGCTTCCAACGAGTACTGCTTCTCCAAGAAGTACGAGCTGCGCATCATCGACCGCGTGGGCGGCGGCGACAGCTTCGGCGGCGGTCTGATCTACTCCCTGCTCAGCGGCAAGAGCACCCAGGAGGCTGTGGAGTTCGCCGTGGCCGCCTCCGCTCTGAAGCACACCATCGAGGGCGACTACAACATGGTCACCGTGGCTGAGGTGGAGAAGCTGGCCGGCGGCGACGGTTCCGGCCGTATCCAACGCTGAGTTGATTTTGGAATTTCTCCTTCATTCTTATAAGGTTGTATGGATCTTTTTCACTAAAAACTACAAACTACGCATTATGAAAGAATACGGCGAATGAACTCCAATACCAAGTAATATTGCCTAGGCTCCTGCAGGTAGGTTATAGGTGGCTTCAGAGTAAAGCAGTGTCGAGGAAAAGCCTGAACTATAAAAATGCTGAGAAATTGTATCGTGGATCCACTGTATGTAATAAATATGTGCTGCTATGAAAAAGCAAGCGAATGCTATATATCGCAATCTTTGATGAAGCTGAGATTGGCTTGCTGGTAGTTGGATTGGCTTACACAAAAAATGCGTTGGTTGATAAAGGGACCCTCGGTAGTTGGTAAGGATATGGAGAATTTTAAAAATATGACAATGGATACCGTGAGTGGGTAGCAAGAAATGTAGCTCCAGCTACCTTACTCGTCTCCCATAGCGGTGAAAGAGAGAGCCGATGGGAAAACATCCCTTTTGATTGTTCTCCGCCGCTTATGGGTGGAGAGACACAAAACATCATAAGTTGCCCCAAGAGGGCGCAAGTGATTATCCAATCACTTGCGCCCTCTCAGCTTGTCAAAAAACCCCGCCGGTGGCGAGGTTTTTCTGGTATAATAGAGAAAAGGGGGATTGAATATGGAGAACTGGAAAAAGGATTCCCGAAAAGATATAGTGATGGTGGATGTGGATGCATTAGTCCCCC
>ERZ791741.2055-NODE-2055-length-15101-cov-4.980593_pt1 | contig 15101 bp, 12 predicted proteins | sample MGYA00510040_ERZ791741 | MGnify/ENA primary metagenome ERZ791741 (study PRJEB30046, sample SAMN00791960) | human gut metagenome | study: EMG produced TPA metagenomics assembly of the A metagenome-wide association study of gut microbiota in type 2... | reverse complement strand
AGATTATTAAAGGATTGAGAGATAAGACCGGAATGACGAGAAAGGCATTTTCGGATCATCTGGGGATTCCGGTACGGACAGTAGAGGACTGGGAAAAAGGAAAAAGGACACCGCCGGAATACATCCCGCGTCTGATTGCATATCAGTTAAAGTATGAAGAACTGATCAAAAAGCTTGGAAAAGAAGACATTGAAGAGTAGCAATGGCTGACGGGCTATAAAAGATATGGGCATATCTGAAGGGAGATATTTATGAAGAAGTATACATATGACGCGTTTATCAGCTATAGTCATAATGAAAAGGATGCTTTTGCGGCAGAACAGCTTCATAAGATATTAGAACATTATCATATTCCAAAAAGAATACAGCAGAGTTCGGGAAAAAAGAAGATTGAAAGAGTATTTCGGGATCGGGAGGAAATGCCGATTTCTTTTAACCTTGCCAGTAATATTCAGGAAGCACTGGATCAGTCAGAATTTTTGATCCTGATGTGTTCCCCCAATTCGATCAAATCAGAGTGGGTCCAAAGAGAAGTGGAGACATTCCTGAAAAGTCATAGCAAAGAGCAGGTTCTGACCGTTTTGTTAGAGGGAGAACCGGAGAAAGTATTTCCGGAAGTTCTCTGTTATGAAGAAAGAAAGGTAGAATCGGAAGATGGAACGGAGCAGACGGTAAAGGTCAGAATTGAACCGATGGCTGCAGATATCAGGGGGAAAGATAAGAGTGAGATCAAAAAGAAGATCGAGCAGGAAAGCCTCAGGATTCTGGCAAAGATGCTGGGGTGTACTTATGATACATTGCGACAGCGGCACAGGGAATATGCACTTCACAGAATGATGGCGGTTCTAGGTGGTGTTGCCGGTGTGGCAGTGGTTTTTACGATATATGCATTTCACCAGTCCGCAAAGATCAATGAACGTTATCAGGAATCCAGAAGAAATCAGGCCAGATATCTTTCACAGATTTCAACCGATCTTTTAGATGGAGGGGACAGAGAAAATGCCCTGCTGACAGCACTTGCAGTTGTGCCTGAAGACTCCGATTCAGATGAACCGGTAGCAGAAGAGCAGATGTATGCATTGAATGAAGCACTGCATTCTTACGAGCATGAGGAGCACCTCAATTACAAACCATTGTACAAATATGAAATGAGTGGAAATACTTATTCTTCACAGTCACAGAGTTCGGGAATGCTGAGTGAGGACGGACAAACTTATTTCTGTGTGGATCAGCTTGGCAATGCCTATGTGCTGAATGTAGAGGATGGAAGCTGTATCTGGAAGATTGCTCCGGGTGAATGGGAGACAAAAGAGACGAATGGATTTCGGAAGATTCTTCCTGTAAAAGACGAGAAGGCAGTATTGATTACAAAGAAAGGCATTTTTTATATTGACTGGAAAAAGCAGCAACTGATAAGAGAGATGAAAAATGACGCCGAAGAAGATTTCTTGTCCGAACGGGATCGGGACGGGGCATGCTGCACTGTATCGGGAACGAATCTGGCGATTGCCAACGGACACTATTTGTGGGTGTATGACCTGGAGAGTGGAGAATGTCAGCTCCAGAGTCAGTATGACCAGGAGAAATATAGTTCAGATCAGGCGAATGCGATTGCGTTTGATGAAAAGGCAGAAAATGTATTTCTTGCGTTTGGAAAAGAATTGGAATATGCTGAGCCTTCTGCATCAGAAGGCAAAGAGAGTGTGTTGAAAATCCAGATTTCTACAGGAGAAAAATCTCGGGTCGCAACAGAAAAAGCGAAAAAGATATGTGCAGTAAGTGAAAACCAGATGGCTGTGCTGCATATGGAATGCATCAATGAGGATGAGGTAATTGATAATGTTGGAATGAGTGCTGTCCAGGCAAAGTACTGGATTACTTTATATGATACAGAGGAGGGAAAAAAGCAGTGGAGTAGTGTGCCGTATACTGTTTCGGGTTATACCATACCGGAAACGCTTTTGCTTCGGGACATGGAAATTAATGGGGAACTTAAAAAAGTGCTGGTTGTCAGTGTGAAAGACAGGATTCAGCTCATTGATGCAGAGAACGGTACTGTAATACGGGAAGGAATCTTCCGGGAAGATATTGTAAATGTTGTCCAGGCAGATAAGAGAAGATTGCTCGTGGGTCTGTCAGATGGAAGTGTGATGATTGGAACAGTCGAAGATATGTCAGCCAATATGGAAGTCGGCAGTGTTTCAGGAAAAATATTAGATTTCACATTCAGTCCGGAGCATCAGCAGGTCATCTGGACAATGAAATCTGGAAAAAGGCTTGTTTTTGGGGAAAAGCAGACAGATCAACAGATGAAGTCGGTAAATCTGGAAAAAGAAAATGATGTGGATTCTGTGAAATACACTACATGGACAGATCAGAAGGGAAAAGAACAAAATTATCGCATCATTGAATATAACGGTTTGCAGACAGATTTAAAAGAAGGAGTCAGAGTATACAGAACAGGGACATCGGATCTTATTTTTCAGTATGAGTGTAAGACCGCAGGCGGAATGATTTCGGAAGTGAAATTCTCTGATATAGATGGAAATCCGGGGCTGTCGTTTAAAGTAATAGAAAAATATGAAAGCAATGAGTTGGGAAAAAGGTGTGAATCCAAATATGTGACAGCAGATCTTAACAGTGGAAAAATCTGTTCCGAGCAGACGGAAGACGAGGTCGAAAATCAGTTTGATTCTGTATCAGCAGTAGAGGTTGGAAATAAAGGTCTTGCAGTCATGTATGGTAATGAAGATTTTACGGCAGCTAATAAAGAAATAAGTTTCATGACGGGAAGTCTGACAGAAAAAGGGATTCAGTTTAGCAAAAAGGCAAAGTCCCATCAAGTGACAGAAGAGGGTCGGGGGGTTAATTGGGTTTCTATAACCGCAGACGACAGGTATGTGCTTTTTTACATAGATAATAAGGATGATACATATTGCCTGAAAGTCTGGAATGTGGAAAAGGAAAAATGGGAGTCTTATGACGGACAGACAGAACTTCTGGTTTTAGATGCGAGAGATAAGAGGAATAGTATGTCGATCGGTGCAGAAAAGAATTTGCTGGCAACTTATACTCAGGATGGAATGATTCATGTATTTGATCTGGAAAAAGGAACAGAAGCCCAGACACTCAAGTGTGGAAATTATAAAAAGATCCAGATGGGATTCTGTGCAAATGATCAGTATCTGGTCACATATGATGACTCAGAAATGATTACATTGTGGGATATTTCCGAAGGAAAAATACTGATGAAGGAAGAATACGACAGTAAAGGATCAATTGAAAGCTTATATACAAATGGAAGTGGATGGTATTTCGGAGTCGGATTTCATGGATATGCACTTGGTGATGAGGGATTTTATACTTCCGAACTGATGCTGTATTTGATTGATAAAGAAGGAAAATTTTATAAGTATGCATATATTCCGGCAGGGTATGCGGATTATACGGGCAAAGAAATTTATGTGGATTCCGGTGAGGGATGGTATAGCCCATTTTATAGTTTCAGTGAATTGAGGAAGCGTGCGGAGAAAGAAATGGCCGGTAAAAGTCTGAGTGATGCAGATAAAAACCGCTACTTTATTTCGGAATAAAAGAGAGAATGAGGAAAAAGAGATGATCTGGAAAATTTGCTTTGCAATGTCACTGATCTTTCTGGCAGCAGGGGCAGTGATGTTCATTTATAAGCGATATCATGGAAAAGGCGGAGTGAGATATTTAGGCGGTGGAGTTTTCCTGTCTGCAGTATCCATCTGCTTTCCGGTCATGCATCTGACTGAAAAGGATGGATTTGCACTGGCGATGAGCATTTCACAGAGCATCAGAATGTTTGTGATTGATACGGGAACGTCGGATATTCTGGATGTCTTGCAGCAAGATGCTCTTGGGAGTATTTACATTCCTTATAAAATTGTCGTATGCATATTATATTTGCTTGGCCCGGTCTTTACATTGAGCGTAGTGCTGCGGTATTTTTCTAACTTTTTTGAGAGGCTGAGAATTTTTTTCAGTAGCAGAAAAAATCTTTACATCTTTTCAGATCTAACAGAGAAGTCACTTGAAGTTGCCACAAATCTCGTGGAAAAGGATGAAAAAAAGAAATCTGCGATTTTATTTTGTAATTCAAATGCCAAAGATGATGAAAATGTAGAGCTGGAAGAAAAGGCAAGAGTGATCGGTGCGATTCTTGTCCCACAGGAGGCCTCCCGGTTGCATTTGAAGAATAAAAAAAGGTATCTTACCTATTTTCAGATCTCGGATGACGAAGAAAAAAACCTGGATTGCACGTTAGCAATGATTGACCGGATGACCGAAAAGAATCTCAAAAAATATGGGGCTACGGAACAGAATATTACCATTTACTGCTTTGCTTCAGGAGATGAAAAGGAAATTTTGCTGGATGCAAAAGATAAAAGAAATCTCAGAGTAATTTTGATCGATGAGATCAGGGATTCTGTCTATGAGCAGTTATATCGTTATCCACTCTATGCAAATCAGAACAGTACAGAGGAAAATGGAAAGTTGTCCGTTCTGATCGTCGGAGGCGGGAAAATCGGTACAGAATTTTTAAAAGCTACGGTATGGATGGGACAGATGAAGGGTTTGGATCTTGAGATTTATATGATTGATCTGAAAGGAAATCTTCGGAGAAAATCATTCAGTGCAAGATGCCCGGAACTGCTGCAGGAAGATTCTGATTATCAGATTGACATCCATAAGGGAAATATTTTCAGTAAAAAAATAGAGCTGTATCTGAATGAACTGAAAGATATCAACTATTGTATGGTATCTCTTGGTGAAGATGAAAAAAGTCTCAGGGCGGCACTGGCCCTTCGAGGATATTTTTATCGCAGATATAAAAAGGTTCAGCCGGTGATCAGCGTTTATGTGGAGAGTAGAAAGAAAAGAGAAGCAATCCGGAATCTGAATGAGACAACCAGGACAAAAGAAAAATATTATTATGATATTGTACCTTTCGGAAATGGTGGAATCTATCAAAGTCAGCAAGGCAGTGAAGCATTATTGATCGAATATCTTGGACTGGGTATTCATGCACATTACTGCAGACTGAAGAAAGAAGATACCCGGGAAACTCGAAGAGAAGTAATAAAAGGTTATTATAGCAGACAGTATAATCGCAGGTCGAGTATTGCAGGTGGAATGCATATTAGTTCAAAGCTTTGGGAAATGGGACTTGGAATTATAAGAGTACCTGAAAATGAGTGCGAAAAGAAACTGTTTCAAAAATTTGTCCATCCGGTAAACTATGAAGAAAGAACCGAAAATATAAGAAAAACCTGTTATAGTCTGGAGCATGATCGCTGGATGGCGTATGTCCGGGCAGAGGGCTGGAGTCTTGCAACAGAAGGTGGCAAAAATATAGATGACATCAGGGAATGTTACGAACAGTATTGTCAGGTATTCAAAAATCAGAGTTATCCAGATAAACTGCATCCGGCTCTGATTCCGCTGGAAAGTGATGATCCACAGATTGCAACACTTCAGCAGGTAGATGATATGATTGTTCAAGTGAATAAGAAATTAGGGCTTGAATATGAACCGCGTTATGTAGAATCTGACGAGGAAGTAGTCGATCATATTGGCGAAATAGTTTCCGGGGAATGGTGCGGTGAAGAAGGGATTGTTCTCAATGGAAGAGTGGTTCGGGCAAATGAATGGATCATCGCAGATCTTGGAGAAATCCTGCAGTACGATACAGAAATTTTAAAGAGAGATGAAGCCAAAATGAGTTTGGAGAAAAAGCTGGCATTGCAATATGAAATGATGCGGTGCAGAAATGGGAAAATTAGTCTGTAAATAATGAAAGAAGAAAATAGAAGGGAGTCTTGAATGAGTATACTAAATGTTGAACATCTGACGCACGGTTTTGGAGACAGGGCAATCTTCACAGACGTGTCATTCCGTCTGTTGAAGGGAGAGCATATCGGGCTGGTCGGAGCAAATGGAGAAGGAAAGTCCACTTTTATGAATATTGTCACGGGAAAGCTTATGCCGGATGAGGGAAAGGTAGAGTGGTCGAAGAATGTCCATGCAGGGTATCTGGATCAGCATGCCGTGTTAAAGCAGGGGATGACGATCAGGGAAGTTCTGAAATCAGCTTTTGACCCGCTTCTGCAAAAAGAAATAAGAATGAACGAGATCTGCAATCTGTTAGGAACTGCAGATGAGGAAGAAATGAATCTTCTGATGGAAGAACTGGGAACGATACAGGATGAGCTGACGTTGCATGATTTTTATACCATTGATGCAAAAGTGGAAGAGGTTGCAAGAGCCTTAGGACTTCTTGATCTTGGCCTGGACCGGGATGTAACTGATCTGAGTGGTGGACAGCGAACCAAAGTACTGCTGGCAAAACTCCTGTTGGAAAAGCCGGACATTCTTTTGCTGGACGAGCCAACGAATTATCTAGATGAAGAGCATATTGCATGGCTGAAAAGATATCTTTTAGATTATGAAAATGCATTTATCCTGATTTCACATGATATTCCGTTCCTAAATGAAGTGGTTAATATCATTTATCATATGGAAAATCAGGAATTGAACCGTTACGTGGGAGATTACAATCATTTCCAGGAAGTTTATGCTGTGAAAAAAGCACAACTGGAGGCAGCATACCGCAGACAACAGCAGGAGATCAGTGAACTGAAAGATTTCGTGGCAAGAAATAAAGCGAGAGTTTCTACAAGAAATATGGCGATGTCCAGACAGAAAAAGCTGGACAAGATGGATCTGATCGAACTGGCAGGAGAACGGCCAAAGCCGGAATTTCATTTCCGGTATGGAAGAACGCCGGGAAAAATGCTCTTTGAGACAAAGGATCTTGTGACGGGATATGACGAGCCGCTGTCAAAACCTCTGAATTTCTCTATGGAACGAGGACAGAAGGTCGCACTGGTTGGAACGAACGGAATCGGGAAAACGACATTGCTGAAAAGTATCCTGGGGCTGATCCCGGCACTGGAAGGGAACTGTGAACTTGGAGATAATCTGGAGATCGGTTACTTTGAACAGGAAGTAAAAGGTGAAAATAAAAATACATGTATAGAAGAGCTGTGGCAGGAGTTTCCGTCCTGTACCCAGTATGAAATCCGCTCTGCACTGGCAAAATGTGGACTGACGACAAAGCACATAGAAAGTCAGGTCAGGGTCCTGAGTGGTGGCGAGCAGGCAAAGGTACGCCTGTGCAAGCTTTTGAACCGGGATACGAATCTTCTTCTGCTGGATGAACCGACAAACCATCTGGATGTTGATGCAAAAGATTCTCTGAAGAAAGCTTTGCAGGAATACCGGGGAAGCATCCTTCTGATCTGTCATGAACCGGAGTTTTATGAGGATGTGGTGGATGAAGTCTGGGATATGAGCCAGTGGACGACCAAAATCTTTTAAAATTGCACAAATGCAAATATGAGTTAATTGTAGAAAAATGACGAAAATGTTTGAAAATTAGAAAAATCCTTAAATTTAACCTGAAATAATGATAAAATATACAAAGATAGTCTGTTAATAGAGAATTTGAATGAAAAGTCTCTGTATTATTGGCAATAATTGAAGTATAAGATGATGTTGGGGTCAAAAGCCCCCAACAATGATGCCAACGGATTGTTTCGTGCTACGCACTCCCACAATCCTACCCGCTATTCGCATATCATGGTGCTTACGCCCCACTTTTATGCTCATATCGGGGCGGGTCTCAAGGTCATTCTACCACCAGTGTGCAAGCACACGTGGTTTCAGACCTTTTGACCCTGACATCATAAGATTCAGGAAAAGGAGGATATGAAATGCTCAGCAGAGGAGATGCGGTAGTTTATAAATGCAGAGGAATGTACAAAGTGGAAGAAATTGGTACGCTGGATTTTTCATTTGCGGACAGTAAAAAGAAGTATTATACGTTACAGTCCATAGAAAATGCAAAGGATAAGGCTTATGTACCTACAGATGATGAAAAAAATATCCGTCGGCCGGTGAGCTTTGAAGAGGCAAAGCATTTACTGGACTGCGTAGATAAGATCGAAGTGCTGAGCGTAAAAAATGAAAAGTTCCGGGAACAGGAGTATAAAGATTGTATTTCGGATTTTAAACCGGAGAACTGGGTGAGAGTCCTGAGAACTCTCTATACAAGGACAAAGCGGCGTGGCAGTATGACAAGTATGGACAAGAAATATCAGATGCTGCTGGAGCATGCCCTGTACAGTGAAATGCAGTATGTTCTTGGAATTTCGGCAGCAGAGCTGTCCAGGCTGCTTACATCAAATCTTGCGAAAATATAATGCACATGATATACTTCTCCTGAATGTAAATTTAGGAGAAGTTTTTACTGGAAACTGAAAGGAGAAAAGACGAATGAAGATGCTGTCGATCGAGCAGGAACTGAAGAACAATTCTTATCCGGGAAGAGGGATCATTATCGGAAAGACCCCTGATGGAAAAAAGGCTGTCACTGCCTATTTCATTATGGGACGGAGTGAAAATAGCCGGAATCGCGTATTTGTGGAAGAGGGAGAAGGGATTCATACACAGGCGTTTGATCCGTCAAAGCTGACTGACCCGAGTCTGATCATTTATGCACCTGTAAGAGTTCTTGGGAATAAGACGATCGTGACCAACGGAGACCAGACGGATACGATCTACGAAGGAATGGATAGACAGCTTACATTTGAGCAGTCTCTCAGAAGCAGGGAATTTGAACCGGATGCTCCAAATTATACACCACGTATTTCAGGTGTGATGCACATTGAAAATGGAAGATACAATTACGCAATGTCCATCTTGAAGAGTAATAATGGCAACCCGGAGAGCTGCAACCGCTATACATTTGCCTATGAGAACCCGGCAGCAGGAGAGGGACATTTTATCCATACTTATATGTGCGATAGTGATCCACTCCCAAGTTTTGAAGGAGAGCCGAAGCTGATCCAGGTACCTGACAGTATGGAAGAATTTACAGAACTTCTCTGGAACAGTTTGAATCAGGAAAATAAAGTTTCTCTTTTTGTACGTTATATTGATATTGAGACAGGTAAGTACGAGACAAAGATCGTAAATAAAAATCAGAAATAGAAAGAACGGTAACCAGACAGATCAGATCACGAAAGAATGGAGAAGAAGAATGAACGAATTAGAACTGAAATATGGATGTAACCCGAATCAGAAACCGTCAAGAATTTATATGAATGATGGAAGTGAACTGCCGATCAAAGTTTTATGCGGACGACCAGGTTATATTAATTTTTTAGATGCTTTTAATGGATGGCAACTGGTATCAGAGCTTAAAAAGGCAACCGGCCTTCCGGCAGCTACTTCTTTTAAGCACGTATCTCCGGCAGGGGCAGCCGTAGGACTTCCGCTGACAGAGACCCTGGCAAAAATTTACTGGGTGGATGATCTGGGAGACCTTTCTCCATTGGCAAGTGCTTATGCACGTGCCAGAGGTGCGGACAGAATGTCTTCTTTTGGAGATTTCATTTCTTTGTCAGATGTATGTGATGTAGATACGGCAAGACTGATCAAGAGAGAAGTTTCAGATGGAGTGATCGCACCTGGATATGAACCGGAAGCTCTGGAACTTCTGAAGCAGAAGAAAAAAGGAAATTATAATATCATTCAGATCGACCCGGATTATGTCCCGGCTCCGCTTGAGCATAAAGAGGTCTTCGGAATTACTTTTGAACAGGGAAGGAATGAACTTCATATTGATAAAGATTTCTTCTCCAATGTTGTGACTGAGAATAAAGTGATTCCGGATGCAGCAAAAATCGATCTTGCGATCGCAATGATCACTTTAAAATATACACAGTCTAATTCTGTCTGCTATGTAAAGGACGGACAGGCAATCGGAATCGGAGCAGGACAGCAGTCCAGAATCCATTGTACACGCCTTGCGGGACAAAAAGCAGATAACTGGTGGCTTCGTCAGAATCCAAAAGTTCTGGATTTACAGTTTAAGGATGGAATAGGACGGGCAGACCGTGACAATGCGATCGATCTTTATATTGGTGAGGAATATATGGATATTCTTGCAGACGGAGTATGGGAAAATACATTTAAGGTAAAGCCGGAAGTGTTTACAAGAGAAGAAAAGCGTGCATGGCTGGATCAGATGACAGATGTAGCACTTGGTTCTGATGCGTTCTTCCCATTTGGAGATAATATCGAACGTGCCAATAAGAGTGGCGTAAAATATATTGCACAGCCGGGCGGTTCTGTGAGAGATGATAATGTAATCGCAACATGTAATAAATATCAGATGGCGATGGCATTTACAGGCATTCGTCTGTTCCATCATTAATCGGGCAGACCGTGAGATTCCGGGTACAGAAAAGAGGCAGAAACTATGATAATAGAGACAAGAAGTCCTGAAGAGACATTTCAGGTCGGAAAAAGTCTTGGTGAAAAAGCATATCCCGGTCAGGTGATTACCCTGACCGGAGATCTTGGTGTGGGAAAAACCGTATTTACGCAGGGGCTTGCAAAAGGGCTTGGGATTGAAGAGCCGGTAAATAGCCCTACGTTTACGATTGTCCAGGTATATGAAGGAGGGCGTCTGCCCTTTTATCATTTTGATGTTTACCGGATCGGCGATGTTGAAGAGATGGATGAAGTAGGCTTTGATGAATATGTGTCGGGTGAGGGAGTCTCACTGATCGAGTGGGCAAATCTGATCGAGGAGATTCTGCCGGAGAACCGGGTGAACATTACCATTGAGAAAGATCTGGAACAGGGATTCGATTTCCGAAGGATCACAATCGAAGAACAATAGAGGAAAGAAGGAAAAGTAACGTATGAGAGTATTGGCAATAGACAGTTCCGGGTTAACTGCGACCGTAGGGATCGTTGAGGATACGCAGACCATTGCAGAATATACTGTGAATTATAAAAAGACGCATTCTCAGACTCTTCTTCCAATGATCGATGAGATGACAAGGATGGTAGATCTGGATCTTTCTGACCTGGATGCGATCGCGGTGGCAGGAGGTCCCGGATCATTTACAGGACTGAGGATCGGATCGGCAACAGCAAAAGGACTTGGACTGGCACTGAATAAACCGTTGATCCATGTACCGACTGTGGATGCACTGGCTTATAATGTTTATGGATGCACAGATGTAATCTGCCCGATCATGGATGCAAGAAGAAAGCAGGTATATACGGGTCTTTATACTTTCGTAAAGGGAAAAGACAGCGGGAAAGGACTTGAAGAACCGGAATTTCAGGTGATGGAAAAGCAGATGGCACTTCCGGTAGAAGAATTGATTCAGAAACTGAACAGTTATGGACGTCCGGTTGTATTCCTTGGAGATGGGGTGCCGGTCTATGAAGAAATGATAGAAGCAGGTATGGAAGTTCCGTATTCTTTTGCACCGGCCTATATGAACAGGCAGAGAGCAGCGGTGGTTGGATCTCTTGGAATCTGCTATTACCGTGAAGGTAAATTCGAGACAGCTGCAGAGCATAAACCAGATTATTTACGGATATCACAGGCAGAACGGGAACGTGCAGAAAAAGAAAAAAATGCAAAGCCGGAAGTCCGTGTTATGACAATAGAAGATGGTGCGGCGGTAGCAGAGATGGAGCATCAGAGTTTTTCAGATGCGTGGAGTGAAAAAGCGGTTCTGGAAACGCTCAGACAGCCGACAGCCCTCTGTCTTGTGGCAGAGAAAGCCGGGAGACGGGTCGGATATCTGCTCGCATATCAGGCGGCGGACGAGATTGAGATTGCAAGAGTTGCCGTTGTGGAAGAAGTGAAACGTCAGGGAGTAGGTACTGCACTGATGAAGAAACTTCAGAAAGAGGGAACGCAGCGAAAGGCTGGAAAGATCCTTCTTGATGTACGCGAAAAAAATTATACAGCACAGGCATTTTATGAAAAAACTGGATTTAAAAAGGACGGGGGCAGAAAGAGTTTTTATACTGAACCGGAAGAAGATGCTGTGTTGATGAGTATGCAGATCAGCGGATAACCATCACTTTCCAGTAGGCACAGAGGCATACGCTCGCTATAATGAAGGCGTGATAAAGAAAATGACAGTTACGCAGGAGGAGATTGTATGCATCAGTATCAATTAAAAAAGACGAAAGAAATTTCAAAGATCATTTGTAATCAGTGCGGAAGAGAGATCAGTGTCATAAATGGAAGACCAGAGAAAGAAGTTCTTTGTGTGGAACATACATGGGGCTATTTTTCTGAAAAGGACGGGGAGAATCATCGATTTGACTTATGTGAGGAATGCTATGACCGGTTATTGAAGGGGTTCCTCATTCCGGCTGAAATTGAAAAATAAGAATAGAGGAAAAATATGTTAGATGTATGTTTACTTGGAAGCGGAGGCATGATGCCGCTTCCTTATCGCTTTCTGACAGCACTGATGACCCGTTATAACGGGAGTAGTCTCCTGATTGACTGTGGAGAAGGAACGCAGGTTGCTGTAAAGGAAAAAGGGTGGAGTTTTAAACCGATCGATGTGATCTGCTTTACTCATTATCATGGGGATCATATCAGTGGACTTCCGGGACTGCTTCTTACCATGGGAAATGCAGACCGTAAAGAACCGTTGACGCTGATAGGGCCTAAGGGACTTGAGCGGGTAGTAGGCTGCCTGAGGGTCATCGCACCGGAGCTGCCGTTTCCGATCATTTACAAAGAAATTGAAGGAGCAGAACAGTGCTTTGAAATGAATGGATATCGTCTGAAGGCATTTCGTGTAAACCATAATGTGCTTTGTTACGGATATACCATCGAGATTGACCGGTCAGGAAAATTTGATCCTGTAAGAGCGAAAGAACAGAATATTCCTCAAAAATACTGGAGTGTTCTCCAGCGTGGAGAATGTGTGGAGGCAGAGGAAGGATATTTTACCCCCGAGATGGTTCTTGGACCGCCGAGGAAGGGGATTAAACTGACTTATACGACAGATACCAGACCCACTGATTCTATACGGAAGAATGCGAAAGATTCCGATCTCTTCATTTGCGAAGGAATGTACGGTGAAAGAGAAAAGGCGGCAAAAGCAGTGGAATATAAACATATGACCTTTTATGAAGCGGCTGAACTGGCGAGAGAGACGCAGGTAAAAGAACTGTGGCTTACACATTACAGCCCGTCACTGACCAGACCGGAACCTTATATGGAAGACGTAAGAAAGATTTTCCCAAATGCAAAAGCAGGAAAAGACGGAAAATCAGTAGATCTTATGTTTGAAGAATGAGAGGCGTGAAAAAATGAAGGAAAATAAAGATGTAACAATACTTGCGATAGAAAGTTCCTGTGATGAAACTGCAGCAGCGGTTGTACAGAATGGAAGGGAAGTCCTTTCAAATGTGATTTCTTCACAGATTGATCTGCATAAGCTTTATGGTGGTGTTGTCCCTGAAATTGCATCAAGAAAGCATATTGAGAAAATTAATCAGGTGATAGAAGAGGCTTTGAAAGAAGCCGGTAAGACGTTAGATGATATAGATGCGATCGGGGTGACATATGGTCCCGGTCTTGTTGGGGCACTTCTTGTTGGTGTGGCAGCGGCAAAGGCGATTGCCTGGGCGAGAAAAATTCCATTGGTCGGAGTTCATCATATCGAAGGGCATATTTCAGCAAACTATATTGAACATCCGGATCTTGAACCACCGTTTCTTTGTCTGGTGGCATCAGGAGGACATACGCACCTTGTAAAAGTAGAAGATTATGGAAAATATGAAATTCTTGGACGGACCAGAGATGATGCGGCGGGTGAGGCGTATGATAAGGTGGCACGTGCAATCGGACTTGGATATCCGGGTGGACCGAAAATTGACAGGATTGCAAAAGAAGGAAATCCGGATGCAGTGAAATTCCCGAAAGCAAAGGTTGACGGGGCAGAATATGACTTTAGCTTCAGTGGACTGAAATCAGCAGTGCTGAATTATATTAATGGCTGTAAAATGAAAGGTGAGAGCTTTGATCCGGCGGATCTGGCTGCGTCATTCCAGAAAGCAGTTGTAGAAGTGCTGGTAGGAAATTCAATGAAAGCAGCAGAAGAACTGGGAATCTCAAAATTCGCAATCGCAGGCGGAGTGGCTTCAAATTCAGCTTTGCGTGCGGCAATGATCGAGGCATGTGAAAAAAGAAAAATGAAATTCTATCGTCCGTCTCCGATTCTTTGTACGGATAATGCAGCAATGATCGGGGCAGCAGCTTACTATGAATATATTTCAGGAGCAAGAGCAGGACTGGATCTGAACGCAGTTCCGAACCTGAAATTGGGAGAACGCTGAGATGAATAAGGATAAAATGGAAAAATCATATTGTACGGCTATCGTACTGGCAGCGGGCAGTGGAAAAAGAATGGGAACAACTACACATAAGCAGTATTTACTTATGGGAGGGCATCCTGTCCTTTTTTATTCATTACGCACTTTTCAGGAGTCGGAGTTTATAGATGAGATTATACTGGTTACAGGAAAAGATGAGCAGGAATATTGCAGGAAAGAGATCGTAGACCAGTATGGCTTTACAAAAGTCAGCAGGATTGTTGAAGGTGGAGCTGAACGGTTCAATTCGGTATGGAATGGTTTGCAGGTAATAAAAAGAAAGGGATATGTATATATTCATGATGGTGCAAGACCGTTTATAGATGAAGGTATCATAGAAAGAGCGTATGAGTGTGTCTGCAAGTCTGATGCCTGTATCGCGGGAATGCCGGTGAAAGATACAATTAAAATTGTAAATGAAAGTCAACGGGTGGAGTCTACACCGGATCGGGCAACATTGTGGGCAATACAGACACCACAGGTTTTTTTGGCAGATCTTCTTTTAAAGGCATACGGGAAATTGATGAAGCAGAATTGGATCCAGGTAACGGATGATGCGATGGTAGTAGAGAAGATGCTTAATCATGAAGTGCAGGTTTTTACGGGAAAATATGAAAATATTAAGATTACAACCCCAGAGGATCTGATGATTGCAGAAGCTTTTTTAGGTAAATAATACATATTTTTAATAAACTGCAAGAATATAAAAAATAGCGAAAAAAATAGTAAAAAAGTGTTGACATTTCGTAAAGTACTATGATAGAATAATCAACGTCGCAAATGCGATATAACTTAAT
>ERZ791741.2039-NODE-2039-length-15215-cov-5.140501_pt1 | contig 15215 bp, 14 predicted proteins | sample MGYA00510040_ERZ791741 | MGnify/ENA primary metagenome ERZ791741 (study PRJEB30046, sample SAMN00791960) | human gut metagenome | study: EMG produced TPA metagenomics assembly of the A metagenome-wide association study of gut microbiota in type 2... | reverse complement strand
CACCGACACCTGCCGGATGGCATCCTCCACCGCGAATACCAACTCCTGCTCGTTGTAGGGCTTGAGCAGATAGTCCAGCGCCCGCACAGAGATCGCCTGCCGCGCATAGTCGAACTTATCAAAGCCGGTCAGGAACAGGATGGCGCAATTTTTGTCCGTTTCGCGGATCTTACGCGCCACCTCCAGCCCGGTGAGACCCGGCATTTCAATGTCCAGCACCGCCACCTGCGGCGCTTCGCGGGAAAAAATTTCCAGCGCTTCCCTGCCGTTTTTGGCTTCATACAGACTTATCAGATCTCCCAGATACTTCTGCAAAGTCCGGCACAGCACCTTGCGCTCGATCAATTCATCCTCTGCCACCAGCAATTTGCACTTCACGAGAGCGACTCCTCCTTTTCTTCCGGCTGCTGCGTTTGCGGCAGTTCAAACCGCACCACAGTGCCATGACCTGCGCGGCTGTACACCTGCATTTTACCGCCCGGATACAGCATCCCGATGCGGCGGGAAATGTTGCCAAGGCCGATGCTGCGGCCGGTCTGCTCGCTCCGGGCAATTTTTGCCTGCACGGCGTCCAGCTCCTCTGGGGTCATCCCCTTGCCGTTGTCCGCGACCGTGAGCACCAGCACCTTGCCCTGCATCCATGCCCGCAGCAGGATGCGTCCGCCTTCCTCGCGGGACTTGAGCCCGTGCGAGTAAGCGTTTTCCACCACCGGCTGCAGCATAAAGGACGGCACCGAAACCGCCGCAGGCTGCACCTGAATGCTTTTTTCTACGGTAATGCGTCCATCAAACCGCATCTGCTGCAGATAAATGTAGTCCTCCAGCCCGTCCAGTTCCTCTTCCAGCGCAGGCCCGCCAGCGTCATAATATTCATATCCAGACCGGTGAAGTACATGAGCACCACGGCAAACAGCACCGACAGCGGGATACTGATGCCGACCACCAGCGTGGGCTTGATATCCTTGAGGAAGATGGCCAGCACGATGATGGCAAGGGCCGCACCGATGAGCATACTGCTCAGGATGCTGCTGACGATGATGCTGATGTAGTTGCCCTGGTTGGACAGCACGACCACATGCAGGCCATCGTATTTCTGTTCCAGCTCCTTGAAGGCGGCCTTGCAGTTGCCGGAAACTTCACCGGCGCTGGAAGAATTGCTCTTGAAGATTTTCAGCACCACGGAGCGCTCGCCGTTCAGGCGGGTAAAGCTGTCCTCCGCGTTATCAATGATCTGCACATCGGCCACGTCAGACAGGCGGACATCGCCAAAGCCGTCCACATGGAGCAGCAGGGCACCGGAGATATCCTCGATGCTGTCGTACTCCTCGCCGACCTTCAGCAGCCAGGACTTGTTGCTGGAATCCTTGACATAACCGGCGGGCATGGAGAAGTTCTGGGCATAGATCAGCTGTGCCAGCGTGTTGATATCCAGCATCTTGGCCACGTCGGAGTTCTCCATGGCCTTCTGCTTGGCATCCTCATACTGCTGCTTGGCATCGGCCAGCTGCTGCTCGTAATCGTTCAGCATCTCGCGGGCCTCGGTGAACTTGATATAGGCCTGCAGCTGCTGCTGGGAATAGGTGCCCACGATCTGGGTGAACTGATCCATCAGGCCGGGCACGTCGTCCATGGCCTTGATGGTGCTCTCCAGCGTGTTATAAATGTTGCTCAGGCTCTGCTGCACCTGCAGATCATCGACCAGCTCCCCGGCCGTTGTGCCGGCGGTGTCGCCCTGCGCGTTCAGGCGCTGCTGCAGATCCTGCAAAGCGGTGGTCAGCTTATCGGTGATATCGCGCAGCTCCGCCACGATCTCGATCAGAGAATCGATATCCTGCATTCCGGTCTCGTTGAACTTGTCCACGACCCGCTGCAGGCCGTCCCGCACATCGATCAGGGCCTGCTGGATCTCAGGCTCGTTGACCACGGCAATGAGCTGGTTGACGCTCTCCAGAAGGGCCTGTGCCTGCTTCTTGACCAGCATGAAGGAATCCTGCAGCTCGCCGGAGTACTGGCTGTTGATGGTATCGCTGACCAGCTTGTCGTAACTGGCCAGCTGGGTCTCGTACTCCTTTCTGCCCGCCTCGATCTGGGCCTCGGCATCATCCAGCTGGGCCTTTGCATCGGCCAGCTGCACGTCAATGACCTCCAGCAGCTTTTCGTTGATGGCATCGATCTTTTCCTGATCGAGCTGCACCTGCACCATCCGGGTGACCAGGCCATTGGCGGAAATATTGGAAACGCCGCCCTGACGCTCGATATAGGGGACCATGGTGTCGTTGACGAAATCGGCCAGCTCATAGGAATCGCTGCCCTCGCGGCTGACGGCCACGGTCATAAAGGCGTTCATGTTCAGGGTATATTCAATGATGGAGGGGGTCATGCAGGTGCTTGGCAGGCTGGAGGTGGTCTGATCCACCTTGTTGGACACCTTGACCACGGCACTGTTCATGTCCGTATCATCCTCAAACTCCATCAGCAGCAGACTGTAGTTTTCTGCCGAGGTGGCGGTGACGTTTTTCACGCCCGAGATGGTGCCCAGCGCACTCTCCATCACGTCGGAGACCTCGTTCTCCACACGCTCCGGGCTGGCACCGGGATAGACCGTGACCACCATCAGGTACGGTGTGTTCACGTTTGGCAGCAGGTTGGTCTGCATATTCTGCACGGACACAAGGCCTAGCATAATGACCATGATGACTGCAACCAGAACGGTGAACGGTTTTTTGACGCTGAATTTTTCCATTTCTTCCTACCGTTTCTGTGTTTTCCCACGCATTGCGCGGCTGCTCTTTTTTCTCAGAGCGGCTCAAAGTCGATATCCCTATTATACACCCGGTTCCGGGGCTTGCAAGGCTTGCCCGGAGATTCTTTAGCAAATCTTGAAAATCTTTTGTGAAATCCGGGTGATACCTCAGTTTTTTGACGTTTTGGAGATCAAATTTCAGACGGAGTTCAAGTGGGATACGAATGAGCGGGGCGGAATGTTGCAGAGGATGAAAATTTTTACGGAGATCGCCCTCTCCGTCCTCCTTGGGGGAGCCGGCGAATGAAGTGAGCCTGAGAGGGCTGTTCAATTTTCAACGTTTATGCTATAATAATCCTCAGAATGGATCTTTAGGCCCTTCTGCGGGCCTTTTTACAAGATAGGGGAGTTTCCCCTGTGAGGAACAGTATGAAAAAAGTCATTTCTGTCCGTTTCAAGGAAAACGGCAAAAGCTATTATTTCGACCCTGCCGGGGCCGACATCAAAACCGGCGAATATGTGATCGTGGAGACCGCCCGCGGCATTGAGTGCGGCGAGGTGGTGCAGGGCGTGAAAGAGATCGCCGACAGCGCCGTTTCCAAGGCGCTCAAGCCCATCACCCGGATGGCCGACAGCGTGGATGTGCGCCGGATGCGCCAGAACCGCGAGGATGAAAAGCGCGCCTACCACACCTGCCAGGAGTGCATTGCCCGCCACGGCCTGGAAATGAAGCTGGTGGAGGCCGAGTACACCCTTGACCGCTCCAAGATCATGTTCTACTTCACCGCCGACGGCCGGGTGGACTTCCGCGAACTGGTCAAGGATCTGGCCGGCATTTTCCACACCCGCATCGAGCTGCGCCAGATCGGCGTGCGCGATGAGAGCAAGATGATCGGCGGCCTGGGCATCTGCGGCCAGCCCTTCTGCTGCAGCCGCTTCCTCAAGGATTTCCAGCCCGTTTCCATCAAGATGGCCAAGGAGCAGGGCCTTTCCCTGAATCCCACCAAGATCAGCGGTGCCTGCGGCCGGTTGATGTGCTGCCTTTCCTACGAGGAAAACGCCTACGAGTACCTGAACAGCATCATGCCCATGGTGGGCAGCACCGTGCGCACCCCGGATGGTCTGGGCACCGTGCTGGAAGTGAACCCCATCTCCGGCTACCTGCGGGTGCGCTGCGGTACCGAAGCCCTGACCCCGCGCTACTATAAGGTGGGCGTGTGTGAGTATATCAGCGGCGGCAAACGGGCACCCCGCCGCCCCGACCCGGACGACGATTATTCCGGTGTGCGCAACCCCGCCCCGGTGGTGGCAGCCGCCGATGAAAAGGGCAATGTAGGCTGCGGCAAATGCCCCAAAAAAGAGAAATAATTCCCAGAAAAATAGTGGGATATCACGGCGGTTAGTATCACAAAACTAACCATTCTTCGTGATTTTCGCCAAAAAACTCTCTTAATTTTCCCGCAAAGTTAGGCCTTGCTTTTGTGCAACCCCACAAAAATAAAACTTTGGGCTTTTATGGCACACGGTTAGTCTTGCCTTTTCTTTTCCACTTTGTTAGAATGCAGACAAGGATGAATTCCGGGGAAGCCTGCTGGCACCGTGCGAGGGCAGACTTCTTCTTAAAGCTAGTGCACGGGTGATAAAAGGAGAGTTTTATTATGGCACACAAGGTTTCTGACGCATGTGTTGGCTGCGGCGCTTGCGAGGGCGCTTGCCCCGTTGGTGCTGTCACCATTGAGAATGGTGTTGCAGTTGTGAATGCAGACGCTTGCATCGATTGCGGCGCTTGCGAGGGTGCTTGCCCCACCGGTGCTATCGCTGCTGAATAATTTCACGGCGAACACTGAAAAAACGCATCAAAAGCAGCAGACCTGTCAAAAGCGGGTCTGCTGCTTTTCTTTCATGCACAATTTTCCCCAATTTTTCCGCCCGATATTTTGGCAGTGGATTTTAGGTGCTGTATATGGAACATTCCACCGAGATTTTGTATAATAGAACAAGAGTCTATTGTTCAGCCGTGCACCGCTTTGGCTCGGACGCGCTGCTGCTGGCCCGGTTTTCGGAGCCAAAGCGGGCCTGGCGCGCCGCCGACCTGTGCTCCGGCTGCGGCATCGTGAGCCTGGAATGGCACGACCGGGGCCACCGCGGCCCCTGCCTGGGGCTGGAGCTGCAGCCCGAAGCCAGCGCGCTGCTGGCCGCCGCCTGCGCCGAACAGGGCATTGAGCACATCACGCCCGTCTGCGCCGACCTGTGCTCCTTCCGGGAAGGCGCAGGCAGCTACGACCTGTGCGCCTGCAACCCGCCCTATTTCACAGCAGGGGAGCAGGCCGCCGACAGGGCCCGGGCCACTGCCCGCCACGAGACGGACTGCACGCTGGACGATGTCTGCAAGTGCGCGTTCCGGCTGTTGAAGGATGGCGGGCGGCTCTCGCTCTGCCACCGGCCCGAGCGGCTGGCCGAGGTGCTGGCGGTCCTGCGGGCCAACCGGCTGGAGCCCAAGCGGCTGGCCTTTGTGAAGAACCGGCCGGATGCCGCCCCCTGGCTGTTTCTGGTGGAAGCACAGAAGAACCGAAAAACAGGGCTGCGGGTCGAGCCGGATGTGCTCATCTCGGCAGGCGCGGCACTGTATGGACGCTGAGCCTCTCAGGCGCTGTGCGCCAAGTACGGGCTGCGGCTCCTGGTCAGGGAGGCAGCATCCCGTAGGGATAACGGAGAGGTTTTGTACAAATCAAATGGGAGGATACTATGGCAGGTACTCTTTATATCGTTGCCACACCCATCGGCAACCTGGATGACATGCCGCCCCGTGTGGCAGCCACCTTTGGCAACAGGAGGCGGAGTACCGTTTAATGATGAACTTGCTGTACTTGACGATACATATTTAATCGGCAAATTCAAAGCTAAGGCTCACCCATTCGTTGAGTATTTCAAATTCTTAAAGCAATTTGAGGATGAAAACACCGTTGCAAAATATACAATTCCTGCGCCTGCGCAAACTTATTTGCAGTTTATTGTGCCCGGCAGCATTGAAAAAACACGTAGGTTTTACGAAACGAATGAAGAACTGATTGAGGATATAGGCAAGGCTTATCAGAACGTTATAAAACAATTTTACGATGCAGGTTGCCGCAATCTTCAGCTTGACGACTGCTCTTGGGGTTCGGCAATCGGCGACTGCGCAAATCAAGACGCTTTCGGAATTGACATCAACGAATTTAAAGAACAGCTTTTAAGCGTAAACAACCTTGCGCTTGAAAATAAGCCTGACGATTTAGTAATCACCTCTCATATTTGCCGAGGCAATTATCATTCAACATTCTTCTCAAGCGGCGCTTACGACCCTGTGGCAGACTATGTATTTGCAAGAGAAAATGTTGACGCACTTCTTCTTGAATATGACGACGAACGTTCAGGCTCATTTGAGCCGCTTGCAAAGGTATCTGCTGACAAAAAGGTAGTTTTAGGCTTAATCACAACCAAGTCACCCAAGCTTGAGGACAAGAACGAGGTTATTAAAAGAATATATGAAGCGGCTAAATATATTTCTCTTGACAGACTTTGCTTAAGCCCACAATGCGGCTTTGCCTCCTGCGAAATCGGCAACAAGCTTACCGAGGAGGAGCAATGGGCAAAATTAAAGCTTGTTAAAGAAATCGCCGAAGAAGTTTGGGGATAAATAAAAGAATTACACAAAAATCGAACTGTAGAATAATTCAAATAAAGCCATTCAATCTGAAAAAGACTGAATGGCTTTATTTATAGTTATTAAACTTTTAAATGAAGTGCTTCAAGTTCGCTTTTTACGTCATTTTCACATAAACGCATAGCAAAGTATGGTTTCATCAAAAAGCCTATTCAAATCTAAGCTAAGAAGTTCTGAGCCGTATTTAATAACATCACGTGAACAGCCTGCCGCCTTCAAAAGCTTTAATGCTTTATCTCTCGTAATGTTTGCGTTCATCTCGTCCTACTAAATCACACAATACTTGCGCTTACAACTGCATTGAATATTGCATTTGCAAGAATTTCATGTCCCTGAGCGGTTAAGTGCTCTTGGTCGGTTTCGCTTGGTTGAACATAATCGGCAGCACTTATTATATTTGTGTTCTTTTCATAAGCAATTCTTTTATATTCATTATGAAGCGCTTTAGCAGTTTTTACAGAATTAGTATCAAACTCAGGGTCGTATTCCTCTTTCCAAACATTTTCTCCAAGAAAAATCGGAGAAACAATAAGAATTTTCTCAGGTGAAATATATTTTGAAAATTCATCAATACACAAACCGAGACCCTTGGCGATTTTAAACGGATTCGAATTATAATAAGATTTACAATCATTCGTACCAAGCATAATAATCGCCGCATCAATAGGATAATTCGACTCTAATATTTCAGGCAGAGATTCAAGACCGTTGCGATTTTTTCTGTAAGCATCGTCAAATATGGTTGTTCTGCCGCAAAGACCTTCTTCTAAAATACGAACATTTTGAAGCTTTTCCTGCAAAATACTCGTCCATCTGACGCCCCAAGGGTATCTTTCGTTAGTCTTTGGAATCAAGCCCCAAGTGTTTGAGTCGCCAAAGCATAAAAGTTGTTTCAAAATAATCACCTTGCTTTAATTATGAATTGTTATATGCTTATTATAACATCATTTCCTACTTTGTCAATAGGTTTTTAGGCATTTATGTTTATTTTGTAACAATACAGCGGTGATAATTGATATAAAAATAAAAAAGAGAAGCAACAAATGCTTCTCTTTTTTGGTGGCTCATCGGGGAATCGAACCCCGGACACCTTGATTAAAAGTCAAGTGCTCTGCCATCTGAGCTAATGAACCGTATAGCACCCTGATATCAGGGTGTTGGCTGGGGAGGCGGGATTCGAACCCACGCATGACGGAGTCAAAGTCCGTTGCCTTACCGCTTGGCTACACCCCAATGTAGGGATAAATATAAAAAGTGGGGTGGGATATCGGATTCGAACCGATGACCTCCAGTGCCACAAACTGGCGCTCTAACCAACTGAACTAATCCCACCATATATGTAAAAGCACTTTCGTGCTGTTACCCCAAACAATGGCGCGCTGAGAGGGACTCGAACCCCCGACCTACTGCTTAGAAGGCAGTTGCTCTATCCAGCTGAGCTATCAGCGCATTGGAGCGGGTGATGGGAATCGAACCCACACGACCAGCTTGGAAGGCTGGGATTCTACCATTGAACTACACCCGCGTTGCAACGTTCATTATTATACATAACACATTGCAAAATGTCAAGTCTTTTTTTAATTTATTTTAATTTTAATATCATCATTTTCTACAGAAAGAGAAAGAGACTTAATTTCCTCATCCTGATTAAATACAATCGCATTAGCAAGTTTTTCTTCAACATCACGTCTTACGCAATCACGAAGTCCTCTTGCATTTTTCTTTGAGCCGAATGCTTTTTTTGCAAGATAAACCGGAACGCTTTCATCGTAAGACATAATAATTGCCTTATCCTTAAGACTTTCAACAAGTTCACCGAGCATAAGCTTAGCAATTTTTTCAAAGTCATCATGAGTGAGCTGATTAAAAATAACAATTTCGTCTACCCTGCCCAAAAATTCAGGACGCAGGAAGCGCTCAAGGGCTTTCATTGTAACTTCTGCATTAATATCGTTTGCTGTTTTATTGAAACCTAACGAAGCAGAGTCGGTAGAACCTGCATTCGAAGTCATAATAATAATTGTATTTTCAAAATTAACACTTCTGCCCTGTGCGTCTGTTATTCTGCCCTCATCAAGAATTTGAAGAAGAATATTGAGAACATCCTTATGTGCCTTTTCAATTTCGTCAAAAAGGATAATACTGTACGGCTTACGTCTAACCTTTTCTGTAAGCTGACCGGCATCATCATAACCAACGTAACCCGGAGGCGAACCGATAATACGGGAAACGCTGAATTTTTCCATAAATTCGCTCATATCAAGACGAATAAGATTATCCGGGCTGTCAAATAAACTGTCTGCAAGGCGCTTAACAAGTTCCGTTTTGCCGACACCCGTAGGGCCTACAAATATAAACGACTGCGGTCTTTTTTTAGGGCTGATATTCACTCTGCCCCTTCTGACAGCATTTGAAACCTTTTCAATAGCCGTATCTTGACCGATTATATGCTCTTTAAGTTCACTTTCAAGATTTGCAAGCTTTTTAATATCATTTTGCTCAATCTTAGTTGCAGGAATACCGGTCCAAAGTGATATAACCTTTGCTAAATCAGACTCCAAAACCTGATTATCGGATGCTTTTTCCTTAAGGTCGGCTATTTTTTCGTCAAGTTGAATAACTTCACTTTTAAACTTAGTTACAAGCTCGTAGTCAATTTCTTCGTTTTCCTCAGGATTGGAAAGCCTTTCTATATTGCTCTCTAAAAGCTTTTTTCTGTCAAGTGCCATCTGGTATTGGCTGATAGCCGGATTGCGCAAATTTGCGCTTGTGCAGCTCTCGTCAAGCAAATCTATGGCTTTATCGGGAAGATATCTGTCAGTAACATATCTTTCGGACATAGTAACGGCTTTATATACAAGAGAGTCTGAAATCTGCACCTTATGATAATCTTCATAATATCCCTTAATGCCAACAAGCATTTTATATGCATCGTCGATTGACGGTTCTTCAACCTTAATAGGCTGAAAACGTCTTTCAAGAGCGGCATCTTTTTCGATATATTTTCTGTATTCATTAAAGGTAGTAGCGCCGATTACTTGAATTTCACCTCTTGAAAGAGCAGGCTTAAGAATATTGGCAGCATTCATTGTACCCTCTGAATCGCCGGTACCCACAAGATTATGAACCTCGTCAATAAACAAAATAATATTACCCTCATGTTTAACCTCATCAACAAGGCCTTTAATTCTGCCTTCAAACTGGCCCCTGAACTGAGTGCCGGCAACAAGTGCGGTAAGGTCAAGAAGGTAAATCTCTTTGTCAGCAAGACGTGCAGGCACCTCTCCCTTTGCAATTTTGATTGCAAGGCCCTCTGCTATAGCGGTTTTGCCGACGCCCGGTTCACCGATAAGGCATGGGTTATTTTTTGTTCTTCTGCAGAGAATCTGAACTGCACGTGCAATCTCACTTTCTCTGCCGATAATATTATCGATTTCGCCTTGCTTAGCACGTTCGGTAAGATTAGTACAGTAAGTATTGAGGAATTTTCTTGAATCATCCTTCGCTCCTCTTTTACCCTTTCTGCGCTTTTTGCCGTTTGGCTGAGAATCGGAATTATCGGTGGTAATTTCTTCTTCACCGTCTTCTGTCGGAGAAAGAGCACCGTTAATTAAGTCGGAAAAAGGCATAGTTTGAGCGCCGTCAAAATTTTCAGGATTAAACATTTCGGACAAATTATCAAGATTAAAATCGCCCATATTTTCCATAAAATCAGCCATTTGCTCGCTTGCAGCTTCAATTTCCTCGTCGCTGATGCCAAGCTTATCAATCATTTGATTAATTGAACCGATATTAAGTTCCCTTGCACATTTAATGCAAAGTCCTTCAGGAGTAACCTTATCGTTTTCCATTTTTTGAATAAACACAACTGCCGGTCTTTCACCGCAGCGTGAACACATTTGCTGTTTCATTAAATCACCTCGTAATAGGTAGTCAGCTTATTTTTCAGAGGAATCGCTTTTTTCTTTATTTTCCTTGAGCTGACGAATAAATCCCGGTGCGTAACCGAAAAGGGACGCAAAAGCAAGAATTGCAGAAATAATAACCATAATCATTATTACGGTATTATTAAGTTCCAAGCCTTTAAAGAAGTCAATGCTGAGAAGCGCACCGTCAGGGCCGATAGCAATAATCGTTATCATAAATGTATAAAATACAACAGTTGCAAGTTTTCCCCAAACCTCAGCGGCAACAGGGCGCATACCCTTTGACATCAAAATAGCTGCGCCGATAATCATTAACAGTTCTTTAAATATAAAAAGGAACAAAATATACTTAAGCGGGCCGTCCCAAAACTTAACAAGCAAAATAATAACAATTGCTATCTGTGACAGTTTATCCGCAATAGGGTCAAGAATTTTGCCGAGATTTGACACCATATTATATTTTCTTGCAATTTTGCCGTCAAACACATCGGTTAAAGCCGCAACAATCATAGTTATAAAAGCGGCTATGTATTGTTCTTTAATAAAAAGAACGGAAAAAACAGGAATAAGTGCAATTCTTACAAAGCACAACCAGTTAGGAATTGTATTCCAATTTTCAAAAAGGTCTTTAACATTTTCATTAAATTTACTCATAGCTTATCCTCCTCATATCAAAGGGTTGAATTTATTAATATATTCTATAATCACACTGCTTCTAAGCTGTGTAACAAACTGATTTTGGGTGGTCATAATATCAAGCACAAATTCGCAAACAGCTGAAATAACAATCAAGTAAGCACAGGATTTAACCAAGCCGAATACTCCGCCGAAAAAGCTGTTTGTTTTGTGAAAAGGAAGTTCCTTCTCTTTTCTTATTTTTTTTGCAAAAGAAAGTATAATATTTGTTATTACATAAAAAAGAACAAAAGTCAATAGAATTAAAAGTATTTTAATAATTTCTTGAACAATAGGACAAAGAATATTATCCGTTATATAAACAGCGGCTTCGTTTGAATTAATATTTGAAAGCGATTTAACAGTCGAATTATCCTTTACAAAAAACGAAAAGGTGTTTGCAAAAGATTTAACGTTTTCTGTAAATTTTGTTATTTCGCCCGAATCATTAAGCTTTTTTGATACATATTCAAGAATATATCTTCTTACAACTTTATTATATATTATAACATTATAATTATTTCCTACAAAAAGAGAAAGCGGAATTGCAATAATAAAGCGAAGCGCTGACAAAAGTGAAATTAAAAATCCCCTTTTAATACCGACAAAAACGGTCAAGGCAACAAATATAACAAGTGTCAAATCAACAAGGTTCATTATTTATCACTCTCATTTCTTTCAATAAGAGATTGCCTGTGAATAAATACAGCAGAGCCAATTTGGCAAATTGATTTAACGGAATCGTCAACGCTTACTCTTTTCTTTTGCTTCATATTGCCAAGAGAATAAGTGACAATATTACTGTCGGTCAGCACACTCACAACGCTTGGCGATGCCGAAATATATCTGATATTACCGTTAACCGTTGTTTCGCTTTTTGTATTGCCACCTGCTCTTACTCTGACAAGTTTATTTTCCGTAGAATTGCTGTAATCGTTATAAGCCAAAACAAGCTCGTCATTAGGAGTAAACGTATAGCAAACAGTATTTATTTTTCCACATTCAAAAACGGTCTTTAATTTTTTTTGATTAGAAACAATGCCGATATAATCGTCTGCCACAACGTATAAATTATCGCTGTTGTATTTAAGTTCAAGAACGTTACAGTTTGGCAAATCAAGAATTGCCTTTGGCTCACTTGTGCCGACATTCATAGTATAAAGTTTTGCCTTAAGCTGAGCATTTTTACTGTTAAGTGCAACAAAGGCAATTTTACTGCCGCTGTTATTAATCGCTATGTCAACAATATAGCCATAATCCAAATCATAGCTCATTTTTTTATCAAGCGATTTATTGTAAACAGTCACGTTGCAAAGCTTATCGCCAGAAAGAGTTGCAAGCGCAGTGTTTCCGTTTTTAGCTACGTCGCCGCAAAGAATATTGCCTTTGAGTTCATTTTCGTACACATTTTCGCTGGTATTGTCAAGGCGCATTTTTGTACTTCCTTGGTCAACAAGCAAGGAATAAATACCTGAAGTTTTAATAACAGGATTTGAATAACCGTGGTCAAAGGTATACTTAGCGACTGCCTTTTTTGTATCAATAACAGTAAAGGTTGACGGAGTTAAAACACCAAGCTTATTATTAATATTTTTAACTGTCACATTTTGAGATGAATCAAGATTATAAGAAAAATTATTTTTTTCGACATTTTGGGAAATGGAAAGTTTACCGCTTGAATCGGTAAAATGCTCTTTAACGGTATTAATATTAATCTCGCAAACCTTCATTACAATTAATACTGCAACAACAATGGCAATTATAATCCAAATGATAGTTTTATTTTTTCTGTCTTTTTTTGCTTTTAGCTCTTTTTTGCGCATTTCACGCTGATTGCCTGCCACATATCTCACCTGCCTAATAATTAATCTTATTCAAATAAAGCCCCTGTGGCGGAGCAGTTTTGCCTGCACGCTTACGTTCTTTTGAAAGAATTATATCTTTCAACTCATCTTTTTTTATTTTTCCTTCAGACACAAACAAGAGAGTGCCAACCATAATTCTTACCATATTGTAAAGAAATCCGTCAGCTTCAACTTTAAAATATACAATATCTCCCTCTCGCCAAACCTTAAAAGATTTTACACTTCTTACCGTATCCTCAACGTCGCTTTTAGCCGAGCAAAATCCCGAATAATCGAACGTGCCGACATAAGCCTGCGCCTGAGAATTAAGATAATCGGCATCAATGAAACGCCTGTAATAATAAGCATATTTCGGCAAAAAAGCATTAGGCCTTTTGCCATTATAAAGCTTATAAATATATTCTTTTGATTTGCAGGAATATCGAGGGTGAAAGTCGCTTTCACATTCCTCGCAATCAATAACGGCAATATCGTTTGGAAGCTTTGAATTAAGCGCCATAATAACGCCCTCATTTGATATATTCATATCTGTTTCAAGAGTGAGAACATACATATTTGCATGAACAAACGAATCCGTTCTGCTGCAACCGGTCACGTCAAGTCGCTTTAAAAAGACCTTTTCAACAGCGTCTTGAAACACTTCTTGAACGGTAACGGCATTTTTTTGCACCTGCCAGCCGTGATATGAAGAGCCGTCATATTGAATTGTTATTTTTAGTTTTCTCATATTACCTTTTTAAATATAAAATTAAACAAAATAAGAAGCGCAATAAACACAATTACTGCCGCAAGAGCAATATAATCTCTTGCCTCAAATTTCATAACCTTCATTTTTGTCCTGCCGTCGCCGCCACGGTAGCAACGGCACTCCATGGCGTATGCAAGCTCATTGGCTCTCCTAAACGCTGAAATAAAAAGAGGAATGAGAACAGGAACAAGTGCCTTTGCCCTGTGGATAAGACCTCCTGAATCCATATCAGCACCACGTGATTTTTGAGCGGACATAATTTTATCAATTTCTTCAATCAAGGTAGGAATAAATCTCAAAGCAATGGTCATTGTCATCGAAATTGAATGAACGTCAATTTTCAATATTTTAAGCGGCTTCATCAGCCTTTCAAGCCCATCTGTAAGTTCATTAGGCGAAGTAGTATACGTTAAAAGCGAACTTATAACAACAAGGGTAATAATTCTAATTGCCATAAACACGGCAGTCATAATGCCGTCCTCGGTTATTTTGAGTTTCCAAATTTGAACAAGCGGCTCACCCTTGCCGAAAAAAAGATTAAGAACAGCCGTAAACAAAATAATAATTGCAAGAGGCTTGATGCTTTTAAACACCGTTTTAAGAGGTATTTTGGAAATAAGCACAAGCGCAATTGTTGCAACTACAATAACACCGAGAGCAGGCAGAGTTTTGCAAATAAAAATTGCAACTATAAGCAAAACAGTAAGAATAATTTTCATTCTTGAATCCATTTTGTGAACAACGGAATCGCCCGGGAAATACTGACCTATCGTGATATCCGTAATCATTAATAAGCACCTCCCGCCAAAAGCCTTTTATATTCTTCAACGCCCTGCTCAACCGTATAAATATCGGTTCGGCAATCAATGCCCGACGCCTTTAGTTTCAGGAATATATCTGTTATTTCAGGGACATTAAGCCCCATTTTCTTAAGCTCGTCGCCATGAGAGTATACCTCATTTACACTGCCGCAAAAAGCAAGCTTGCCCTTATTCATAACAATAACCTTTTTGCAAAGCTTGGCAACGTCTTCCATAGAATGGGAAACAAACAAAACAGTATTCCCCATTTGGCTTTGATATTCTTTAATAAGATTAAGTATAGTATCCCTTCCCTTAGGGTCAAGACCGGCACATGGCTCATCAAGAATAAGCACCTGAGGCTCCATAGCAATAATAGATGCGATTGCAACACGTCTTTTTTGACCACCGGAAAGGTCAAACGGTGATTTTTTTGAAAATTCATCAAACGAAAGACCTACAAATTCCATACTTTTTCTTATTCGTTTGTCAATTTCGGCTTCATCAAGCCCCATTTGTTTTGGACCAAAGGCTATTTCCTTATAAACGTCCTCTTCAAAAATTTGATATTCGGGATATTGAAAACAAAGACCGACAGCAAAACGAACCTGCCTGATTTTTTTTCTGTTTTCTTTAGTCCAAATATTTTCACCGTCAAGAATAACGTTGCCCTTATGAGGCTCAAGAAGCCCATTTAAATGCTGAATTAAGGTAGACTTGCCGGAGCCTGTATGACCGATGATACCAACAAGTTC
>ERZ791741.2036-NODE-2036-length-15228-cov-36.335794_pt1 | contig 15228 bp, 8 predicted proteins | sample MGYA00510040_ERZ791741 | MGnify/ENA primary metagenome ERZ791741 (study PRJEB30046, sample SAMN00791960) | human gut metagenome | study: EMG produced TPA metagenomics assembly of the A metagenome-wide association study of gut microbiota in type 2... | reverse complement strand
AACCGTAAACAAACCCCATAACCGCAAAACCTCATAACCGCAAAACCGCACAACCGTAAACAAACCCCATAACCGCATAACCGTATAACCGTAAACAAAAACTGCAAATCATCTGTCATCTGTCAGTTTAAGGTGTAAACCACTGACAATCAACGCAATATATCCTGACAGATGCCTAAGCCATCTGTCATAAAACCGTCAGTGTCAGGCATGCCTGACAGATGTCACGCATCATCTGTCAGGCCGTAACACATTGTCTGCCAGAGCGTTACGCCGCAAACTGACAGATGACAGACGATTTCAATTTTTCTTTTCTCGTTTTACATAACGTCCGCATCACAACCAACGACGTTACAGCCGCCAAAAGACGGCCTTTCACCTTGCAAAACATGGCCTTTTGCCACACAAAAGGGCACGTTTCACAAGGCTGCACAAACGAAAAGAGGGATGCCCGTAGCACCGGACGTCCCTCTTATACAATACTTTCGGCGGCAATTGCCTGCCGTCAGCCATTATTTCACGATGACCTTCTTTGTCGTTCCATCAGACATCTTCACGATGTTCACGCCCTTTGTTGGAACTGACAGCTGCGTGCCGTCCAATGCGTAGCGTGCAACCTCAACGGCTTCTTCGCCTGTTGCGGTAACATTCTCTATGCCTGTCGGGTCGTAAGCGGCGATTTCCTTCTCGTCCGCATTAACAATCTCGCCTGTCTCGGTATTGATAAGCATTGCAACAACCTTCAGCTTTGACTTGTCTTGGATAAGTTCATTTTGAAAGAAAGATCCCTTCACACCATTTGAAATATCGAAAGTCGTAGATGCACTTTGCTTAGCGTCCGCCACTATAGGAGCTTTAATTTCTCCTGTTGTCGTCCCTGTCAAATTCTGTGACATCAAGGCCACATGATTATAAACCATGTCTTCAATCATTGGAACTGTAACAGGATTTTCGTCTTCATCCTTAAAAATATCATCATGCAACACACCTTTCTGTGCCCACTTATCCCAATAAGGCTCATCGTAAAGGGCACCATATATACCATTGTACTGCCACCAATTAGGAGTACCATCACCTTGCAGTCCATCTGTAACCAAGACATACGCAAGCGCATAAGGGGCATCATTGCGGTTATACAAGAATGTAACATCCGTATTTACGTTTATCTGTGTCTGTGACTGATTCCACATAGGGCTAATAACAACTTCAGCCTCAGCAGCACCACGCTGAGCTTCAAAGTCATCCAATACACCAAGCATAGTCGAAGAGGACGAACCGAAATACGGATCAAATATCTCATAATCATTTGTTCTATTCAACAATGCAGAAGGAATGCCTAATTGGTTGCCAAATCTGTCCCACACCTCATCATAGACAGAAGTTTCCATTGGGTCAAAATAATTTACAGAAGCATGTGATGCTATCCCTATAAATTCGTTAGGATAGGTCTCTTCCATTGCCTCCATACCGGCATATCCACGTGGACAAGCAGGACATCCCGTACCTGTTATTTCTTCAACAACAACTTTACGCGTAACATTTCTTGTAACAACTTTGTTAAGTTCTCCATTAACAGTTACGTTTGCATCCGCAAATTCATTTGCTACGCCATTCACTTTTGTCACAGTTATTTCCTTTTCAAACGGACCTCCAACCTCCGTACCGGCAGGAACTTGGAATGTAGCTGTACCAATTTCGCAAAAAGCGACATTGTCAACGGCTGCGCTCATTTCATCTGAGACATTACCTGTAGCAACATCCTTAACCGTATAACTCAATGAGCTAATATTATTCAAACCTTTATTCAAAAAGTTTACACTTACACCTACATTACCATTGACAACTGCATTTTTCGAGAATTCATCATTAAATAATGTAACAGCATCTCCAATAAAGTTGTTTCCAGACATTACTACAGTTGTCAAAAAGTTGCCATATCCTTTACCATAAAAATTCTGCCAACCGTTTCCCCAATTAGCATATGCACCACCTTCTATATCCGTCATACCGTCAAAAGCAAGACAATAATATCCATACTCCAAAATAGGATTAGCTGTAAACGAATAGCCTACATAACAACCTCCAGACGGAATAGTATAAGAAGTTTCAACCATTTCCGGATAGCCATCAGAAGTTAAGGAATGTGTTGGAGTGACTGTATTATAAACAGCACAATTTGTTGATGACACAGAAGTTGGCAATGTCGGATTAATCCAATAGCGTACATTGCTCACCGAACTCAAATCAACAAGGTAAAACGCTACCATGTCGATGGTATTGCCTGCAAAATCACCCGGGATGAATATTGCACAATCATAACTCGTAGCACCTGCACCCACAAGGCTAACACTCTGTCCTTGGGCATAAGTAAAAGGCACATTAGAAGCACTTGCTCTCGTAGCTGGAGCATTTTTTGCGACCTTATTATACTTAAGGCCAACAGTGTTGTTACTTCTCTTAAGTTCTTGAGCATTAGCGGTGAAAGCAAATGCGAGAAGAACAGTCACATAAAGTAAACGTTTAATCATAACTGTTTATTTTTCAGGTTAGACATAAAGTTTTAATCTTTCAAAATCTTAGTCGATGTACCATCTGAATATCTAACAATATTGACACCTTTCTGTAAACCGTCAAGACGTTGACCGTTGATATTATAATAACCAACGACATTTTTTTCTTTTGTAACTATATTGTTACTTATTCCAGCTGGATCGGCATAGGCAAATTTCACAAATATTGTGCTATAGCCCTCTAATATGTATGTTGCAGTAAAACTACCGTAATCTCCTTCCTGAACTTGGCACCATTCTGATTGTGTATCTACAGTTTGTCCCCCATTTATAGTATATGGGGTATTAGGAGTCGTCTCTCCTGAGCAAGGATATTCAACACCTCGCCCCCCTATAGGATTACAACCTCCAAAGCCACAAATTTGGAATACGCCCGAAGGCATATCCTCTACAGCACATCTTACAACGCAGTTAACAGGTATTGAGGTCATGTTTTTTACTGATATACCAGAATGCACAGTTACAGTACCAAAGACACTGCTTACATTGGCTTTATCGCATACAACTGTTGAGCCACTCTCTATTACATTTCCTTCACTGTCAACGAATTCGAGAGCGTTACCGCTTTCCGACTGGGCATATATAGGTAAGCCCATAAGCAGACTCAAACAAAAAAAAGAAAATCTTTTCATATAATCTTATTTTATTTCTTAGTTTTCCTCTATTATTTTTTCTTTCGTTACTTGTTGCACACCATTATTATTGTAAATAAAAGCAACAACTGAAACATCGTTCGGCTTCCAGTTTTCAGGTATGCTGTATGAGAATTCCCTCTCTATAGTCTCACCCTCATTAACAGAAATATCATCGCCCCATGTACCGTTGACAGACGCACGGAAAACGTGGTTGTGTACATAATTCATATTTTCTGTTCCATCCTGCATTATCTGTACAGCAGTTATATTGTCTTCTATCAACCAAGCTTGGAGCTTTCCTTCCGTTGAGCCGTTTGTCCCCAATAACGAAATCGCTATATCCAAATTTCTGTTGGTTTCATCAAAAACGTTCTCAATAGATATTGACAATGTAGCCTGCTTTGCTATCTCGTTTCGCACCGACGTAGCCCATTCGCTCCACTGCAAAATGCCGGAAGAACGGTTTACTATGCCAGCCGGTTGTGTAGATATTCCCCAATGATAATAGTAATCATCGCCAATATCAGTCTTCAGCCCTATGACATTTCCGCTTCCAGCAAAGCCTAAAGGACCGCTGTGTATGCCCACGGCAATGACCGCAGTATCGCCGTATTGCTCGATAAGGTTCTCTATTTCAGCGGATGCCGTAGGGCAGTTGGAGCACATCTGCCCTGTAAAGTCTTCTATCAGCACGGCACGGTTTACGTCCGCCGGCTTCACATAGATGAACCTGTCGTCCTCGGCTACGTCGTTGCAGGCGGCGAAGGCGAATGCGGCTGCTGCTATGGGAAGGGCATATATGAATTTGCGAAGTTTCATTTTGGTTAGAAGTTATAGTTGTACGACAATGTAACGCCCTTGCTCGACGGCACGTAGCGGCACACGCCGCCGGCGCAGTTCCATCCCTCGCGCGTGCGTCCGTAGCCTAACTGGAGGCGGTGCGAGCCGTGGCTGAAGGTGACGTAGCCCTGATAATAGTGCTGGTTGGTCACGCCGCTGTTGTACATGTCGGCAATGGTGAACATCCAGTGGGGCAGGAACGAGAGTTCGAGCAGTCCGTAGAGCCAGTCGCCGTCGTCCTCGTCGGTGGAGAGGTATTGCAGCTCTCCGCGCAGGGTGAGCTTGCGGTTTATGCGGTATTTCGCGTCGGCCACGAATATGTCGGAATGTATCATGCCGCCGTGCCCCTCAACTATCGTCTGGTTGTAAAACTGGTTCATGTACATAAGGTTCAGGCGAAAGGCGCGCGAGAACGGCTTTTCTATCTGTATGTTGAAGTCCTGATAGTAAGTTTCGTCGCCCCACTTGAAGAAGGCCGAGCTGTAGCCGTCGGTGCCTGCGAACGTCCCGTTGTACGGGTTTACGGCGCAGTTCTTGCGGTCGATGGAGTGTACGTGCGAGAAGTTCACCTTTACGTTCATGCCGTATTTGCCTCCGATGGCGGTGTTGCGCTTGAAGCGGTAGCCCAGTTCGGCCTGATACGCCCACTCGCCGTTAGGCTGCGTGGCATACGGGTAGAGCGCGGCGAGGGCGTAGGTATGCTCCATGGTGAAGGCAGGCAGGTGGTTTATGGCCGAGGCTATGCCGCTGGTTTCGCCGCGCTTGCTCCTGAACTGCATCGCGTCGCTGCGCTTGGCTTGCAGCAGCAGGCTGAAACCGCTGTGCGAATATGACGCGGAAAGCATAGCCACGTTGCCCTTACGGTATATGTAGGGGTAAGCTCCGTCGAACGAAGGGTCTTGCCCTTTCCATGCGTACTCGGCCAGAATGTTGAAGCCGCCCTTCTGGAAGTTCGCCCTGACGTCGAATGCGTTGACCGACGATGGCATGTTGAGCTTGTGCGACGTGCCGATAATCATCTCCTCGCGCGGTTCCCATTTGTTCACCCACGACGCGCCGAGCGTAAGGTAAGTGCCTTTGTCGGCCATGCCCTTGAACCACTGGTCGACGTTCAGCTCAACGTCGGCGCCGCTTATCCAGCTCCTGTTCAAGTCCCAGAAGCGGCGCTGCTTGCCGGCGAGCACCTTGGCCGTTACGCCCTTTACGGGGCGCACCACGAGACGGCCGCCGAGCAGCGAGTTGTCAATGCCGAGCGTGCGCTCCTCGTATGTGCGGAGTATGAAGCCGGAGCCGAACTGCTCGTAGAAGTTGCCGAGGGTCAGGTCCCACGACTTGAAGTGCGCCTTGACATATATGTTGGGCACGCCCCAACCCTTGAAGCCGTCTTCGTTGTAGAACGACGGCAACGGGTGCTTTACGAACTCGAAGCGTGCGCCGGCGTCGATGTGCTCGCTCGTAAGAGAGACATCGGCGTAAGTGTTGGTCAGCGCCCACTCGTCGTAGTCGCGGGCGTTGATGGCCTTGTCTTCCTGCGGTATTATGATGTCGCTTTGCACGCTTCCGGTCACGGTCAGCTTGCCGGCTCCGTCGTCTTGCGCGGCGGCAAAGAGTGTGGCCGCCGAGGCGGCAATGAGGCAAAGGGCACGGTGCGGCCTGCAAGCCCTCAACTGCTGTTTATTAGTCATTGGCATAACATGTATATACGCCGTAACGGCTTACTGTGCTACAAGTTCCCTTACTTTCTCTATCAGTTCCTCCTCGGCACCCTCCACATAGCCGTTGTGGCGGTACACGATTTTTCCGTTGCCGTCTACTATAATAGTATAAGGTATGGTCTGTATGCCGAGCGCACGTTTCAGCTCGCTGTTCGGGTCGAGAAGCACGTCGTAAGTCCATCCGTGGCTGTCAACGAGGGGCTTTACCTTGTTTATGTTCTGCGCCTGGTCTATCGACACGGCAATCAGCTTAACGCCGGTCTCCTCCTGCCAGTCCTCATACACCTCGCTGATGGCTGTAAGCTCGCGGTTGCAGGGCTTGCACCACGTTGCGAAAAAGTCGATTATGAACGGTTTGCCGTTGTTGGAGAGCGTGTCGGTCCTCACGGTCTTGCCGTTGATGTCTTTCAGCGTCACCGAAGGCACCTGCGCTTCGACGGTCACCGAAAAACACAATGAAAACAATAAAGCGTAGAAATACTTTTTCATACAAACATTTTTTACTCCGCAAAAATAACAAATTTTTCTTTTTTGAAAAAACAATTTTCACAAAAGCTCGTGTTTAATGTCGATTTTTATGCAAAGTGAAATACACCCTGCACGCCTCTGGCAGGAACCACAACGCGTAACCGCCTGACATTCAACACATTACAAAAGGCCACCTTTTGCAGGCTAAAACACGGCCTTTCGGCGTGTCATTGACGGCCTTTTGGAATGCAAAAGGTGGCAAACAGGTTTCATACCCCAATCTGCTGGAACGTGAAAACACCCATAACCGTATAACCCCATAACCGTATAACCCCATAACCGTATAACCCCATAAACGTATAACCGTATAACCCCATAAACGTATAACCGTATAACCCCATAACCGTAAAAAAAAGAAACATTTTTCCACAAAGCCGCTTGTGTTTCAGATATTATAATTACCTTTGCCAAGCAATACGAACTACTATACCTGCCGCTTTTCCGGAGGACCACGGCCTATGCTTGAAAAGCGCGCTTACGATGAGAACTTTACATACTTTGATGAGAACTTTTTATTAATACTAACTAATCAAAAAACAGCAAATCATGGTAAAAAATCAATTACACACATTTGTCTGTACGCTTATCGCCCTATTGGGAAGCCTGCTTTTCCCGATGCAGATTAGCGCACAAGACGTTAATTCCGACGTAACGGCAACATGGCCGTTCGACCTCGGAACTGAAGGACAGACGGCAACGTTCACCCCGGAAGGCGAAGCCGACGGATGGTTCAGAAGCAGCTATGTTACATTAAGAAGCAACCTATTTTATATAGGTAAAGAAGCACCGCAAGGTGGTGACGACCTGAGCGTGCAGACGCAGGTGTCACCAGTAAACCAAAAAGACAATGGAGCGACAGCCGACAACGCCCTTGAGTTTATGTTTGTTCCGAAAACAGGCTTGAAATTCACTCCAACAAGAGTTGCTTTTACAAGTTCAATATTCGGAACTAACGGTGGTTATATTGACATCTCATGGGTGAACTCTGACGGAACAACCATACTACTGGGTTCGGACATCAATCCTGCCCGCAACAATGGCAATGGGAACAACAATCCCGGCAAATACAGCACTCAGTTCGACTACAAAGTAGAAGGCAAAGCTTCTGACGGAGCGTGCGGCCTGCGTATAAACATTTACAAACTCGACCCTGACAGAAAAATAGGCTTTGCAAACATTGTAATTGAAGGCCACATAGAAGGCACAATACAAGACGTAAAGCAATGCTACCTCACCGTACAAGTGTCTCCCGAAGGGGCTGGCGCAGTAAGCGTACAGCCTGCCGGGAGCATGACCTTCGACGAAAACACCGAGCTTACCCTTACACAGACGCGCAACTTCGGCTACAAGTTCACTGGCTGGAGCGTGGGCAACGAGACCGTTTCGACCGACGACACATACAAGTTCATCATTACCGACGACGTTACCGTAACAGCCAACTATGAAGCCATACCCACTTACGCCCTTACTTACGGCGCGACAGGCGGCGGCAAGGACTACATGATTACGCCAACACCGGAACCCACAGTGGTTGACGGAAAGAACATGTACGAAGAAAGACAGGAAGTGACCCTCACTGCAACAGGCAACTACATCCTCGACTTCGCCAACTGGAGCACTGGCGAGTCTACGCCAGAAATAAAGGTGACGATGGACGGGGACAAGAGCGTTACGGCGGCTTTCTCCGCTTCAAAGGATGTCATCGCTGGATGGGACTTCTACAAGGAAGGCAACAACGGACGCATAGCCGACTTCTACGCCGACGGCAACGACGCGACAGCCTTGGTGATGCGCAACGAGGCAGGCGAGACTTCAAGCTGGCTCGACAAGAGCTACGAAGGCGACCCGAACGGATATGAGGGCAGGTACGCAGCCGTAAACTGGCGCACAACCGGTCTTGGCGAATACTACTGGCAGACACAAATCAACGCCGAAGCGTTCAAGGACATAAAGGTGCGCGCCGAGATGTTGTACAACTTCAATGCCTATCCCAAACAGGACGTAGAGTATTCTTTGGACGGAACTGAATGGACTCCCGTCGGATCTTATAACATAACAGGAAGCAAGGTTTGGACGGAAGGGGAATTTACCCTGCCCGAAGCTGCCAACAACCAGCCGACTGTGTACATCCGCTGGAAGTCTGACAAGACATCCACACCTGCCGGAACAGAGTCACAGAACGACGGCATATCAATAGCCGGCATATACATCACCGGCACACCCAAAATAATAGATGACGGCGCTGCGCCCGTGCTCGAATCAACCGTACCGGCTGAAGGCTCAACCAACGCGTCGGCCAACGGCCGCATCGTGCTCAACTTCGACGAGAAGGTGAAGGTGGCCGAAGGCACCGTGGCGACGCTCAACAACGGAATGGAGCTTGAGCCCACAGTGTCGGGACAGACGGTAATGTTCGAGTACAAGGGACTTGACTACGCGACACCTTACACGTTCACACTGCCTGCCAACACGGTAAGCGACCTTACCGACAACACCATCGCCAACGAGATAGCCATCAACTTCACCACGATGACGCGTCCCGTGGTAACCAAGGCGCTGTATGACTTCGTCGTACCCGACGACGGTACAATAACCGAAGCTTTGGCAGCTGCAGCCGCACGCGACGACGTGTCACAACGCTTCTACATCTTCGTAAAGCAGGGCGACATCGTAATTCCGGCATCAGAGACGGCTACCGTTACAAGCGCAATTGACGGCAAGCAATATCCCAGCCCCATCACCACCGTGAACACACCAAACGTGTCAATCATCGGCGAAGGAATGGACATTACGTCAATCGCCAACACCGTGCCTGACAACATCAAGAACGATGAAGGAGAGGACGTGAACCCGATTGAAGGCTTAGGTACAAGCACCAACATTCTGTTTGGAAGCAAAGCCACAAACATGTACGTGCAGGACATTACGTTCCGCAACAGCATAGAGGACGGAATGGGACGCAACGTAGCCCTTGAGGACAACGGCGACAGGAACGCGTTTAAGAACGTGCGCCTGTACGGCTATCAGGACACATACTACTCGCACAACCAGAACGGACGCTTCTACTTCGAGGGCGGAGAGCTGCGCGGCCGCACCGATTACCTCTGCGGCAGCGGTGACTTGTTCTGCAACGGCGTAACGCTCATGGTATGCGGAACAGGCGGCTACATCACAGCTCCAGGCACACCGACGAAATACGGCTACATCTTCAGGGACTGCACGATAGAAAGCGAGACTGACGATGTTAACGGCAACTACACGCTTGGCCGCCCGTGGGGCGAAGGCACGCCTATCGCACTCTACATCAACACGCGCATGGAGGCACAACCCTCTGCGGCAGGATGGAGCGAAATGAGCGGCGGCTGGCCCGCACGCTTTGCCGAGTACAACTCTACTACGGCATCGGGCACGGTTATCAGCCTCAGCGGCCGCAAGACAATCTTTGCCGATACGCACGAGAACAACCCGATACTGACCAAGGAGGAGGCCGACTTCTACACAGTAGCTAACGTTATGGGCGGAGACGACGACTGGAATCCGACCTCACTGACCGAACAGGCTTCAGCACCGACGAACGTCAAGATAGCAGGCACTCTGCTGACATGGGACGACAACCAGTACGTACTCTGCTGGGCTATATGCAAGGACGGCAAGGTAGTCGACTTCACAACATCGCCCGAGTACACCGTTGACGACGCGGCTGCAACTTACTCGATACGCGCAGCCAACCAGATGGGCGGACTCGGCGAAGCCACCACCGCATCAATCGACACAGGCATCGACGAGATTGAAGGCGCAGAAGCTGGCGAAGCCGTAAGCACCGAATACTACAGCGTCGACGGAACGCGAGTAAGCAGCGACTATCGCGGCGTTGTGATTGAAGTAAGCAAAATGGCGGACGGCAGCAAGACCGTGCGCAAGACCATCAGGAAATAATAACTGACGATAAATTCGGCCAGCCAGCACGATGCGCAAGCACTGTGCTGGCTGGCTGAGAAAACTTTACATACATAAAACTTAATATTATGGTAAAAAGAATTTTAAGGTCAATGCTGTTGGTAGCGGGTATGCTCCTCGTCGCCAACGGTGCACAGGCGCAAGGAACGCCGGCTTTCCCCGGAGCTGAAGGCTTCGGCATGTACACCACCGGCGGACGTGGTGGCACGGTGTACCACGTAACAACGCTTGAAGACACAGGAGAAAAAGGCTCGTTGCGCTACGCAATCAACCAAAGAGACACTCGCACCGTAGTATTTGACGTGTCTGGCACAATCCACCTTAATTCGGAACTAAAGATTGACCGCGACAACATAACAATTGCCGGACAGACCGCGCCGGGCGACGGCATCTGTGTTGCCGACTATCCCGTAGTGATTTCTGCCAACAACGTTATCATACGTTTCATGCGCTTCCGCTTGGGCAACAAGGAAGTAGCTAACCATGAGGGCGACGGCCTCGGCGGCACGGACAACGAGAACATAATAATAGACCACTGCTCGGTAAGCTGGAGCATCGACGAGTGTCTTTCGGTTTACGGCAGCAAGAACACAACGGTGCAATGGTGTATCGCTTCGCAGAGCCTGCGTAACTCCGGCCACTCTAAAGGCACACACGGCTACGGCGGCAACTGGGGCGGCTCGGGCGCGTCATACCACCACAACCTGCTGGCTCACCATGACTCACGCGCACCGCGCCTCGGGCCGCGTCCAGGCACGCAGCTTGACGAGCGCATGGACATGCGCAACAACGTAATATACAACTGGGCTGGCAACGGATGCTACGGCGGCGAAGGCATGAACGTAAACATAGTGAACAACTACTACAAGCCGGGCCCCGCAACGATGACACGCAATGAGAATATACAGAAACGCATTGCCGGTATAGGCATACGCACATCTGAATACACCGACCATGACACGGACAATCCTAACGAGTGGGATGTCATGTGGCACGTATGGGGGGACTTCTATGTTAACGGGAATGTCAATCCGATGCACGCCGATGTAACCAACGACAACTGGACTTACGGCATATACGACCAAATCAGCAGCTCTGACAACGACAACACCTTTACACAGGCTACACGCGACACCATGCGGCTTGACGCGCCTATCACATTCACAAACGTGACAACGCACTCCGCCCAAGACGCATACGAGCGTGTGTTGTCATACGCAGGCGCTTCACTGCACAGGGACTGGGTTGACGAACTCATCGTGAACGACACGCGCAACGGCGAGGCTACATGCACAGGAACACAGAGCAACATCCCCGGCATCATCGACTCGCAGGACGACCTCAAGCAGGCGTTCCCCGATGCCGGTGACGATTGGAGCGCATGGCCTGAACTGGCAAGCGAGCCTGCACCGACAGATACCGACCAAGACGGTATGCCTGACGCATGGGAAGACGCCAACGGACTTGACAAGAACAATGCCGCCGACGGCAAAACAATTGGAGCGGACGGATACTCGAACCTTGAGAAGTACATGAACAGCCTTGTACAAGACATCATGGACGGAGGAAACGAGGGCGGCACAATGCTTAGCGGCAACGAAGAGTTTGGCGACGAAGGCGGCGGTGACGAACCGTCACAGAGCGTTGTATATGTATTGGACAACACGACATACAAAGCATCTTCAATCGACGGCTACACATGGAACTTCAAAAATGGTTTCAGCGTAAGCAACGAAGCAGGAAAGACATACGCTAAAGAAAGTGGAACAGAACTTATAAAGTACTCCGCAGAACAGTTTACCGTGAACATCCCCGAAGGCAAGAAGGTAACAAAAGTAAGCTTCTACGGATATAACAAATATGATGACAAAGACAGCTATATTGCCGAAGTAAACGGACTCACCTACGGCGAAACTGACTTTGTATTCCCGAAAAAGAACAGCGGACAAGCTGTTTACAAGACGCATGACATAGACTTGGCTTCGCCAACCGAGGGCAGCATGACATTCACCATATCAGGCAAACAGTGCGCACTGCGCATCAGCCTCACCACGGAATTGTCTACCGGCATCAACGACATAACCGTTGAACGCAAGCTCACAGGCAAGATATACAACCTGCAAGGCATGGAGGTAAAAGAGCCGCTTGCTCCGGGCATATACATCCGCGACGGCAAGAAATTCATAAAAAGGTGATATAAAGGTGAGAAAGTGAGAAGGTGAGAAAGCCTTTTCGCCGTCAAAGCAAGACGTTCAGACCATCAAAGCAAAACGCAAGAGCCGTTCAAACAAGTTGTTTGGACGGCTCTTTTTATATATTTGAGGTTATGGAGTTTGTTTACGGTTATACGATTATGCGGTTATAAGGTTTTACGGTTATGGGGTTTGTTTACGGTTATACGGTTATGAGGTTATAAGGTTTTACGGTAAGCATTGACCCCCATAACCGTATAACCCCATAACCGTAAAACCGCACAACCGTAAAACCGTAAACAAAACCCCATAACCGCAAATTAATATTTTTTACCACACGCCCGATAAATATTCGCGGAATATTTAATACTTTTGCAGCGCAAATCAGAATTTTCTGATAGGGAGATTACATTACCTTGGCAATTCGGCTGGAGCCAAAAGCTTCAAAAACGGCTGAAAGTAATGGGACGGCTCTTCTCCCCTCACAACGATTAAACCATTTTACTTACTGCGTCCCGTCTTGCAGGAATGATTAACAACGGCAAGCCAGCCTATTGGCTCTTGCAATGATAATTGTTCTATGCCAAGACAGGTATTACAATTATCCGGCCCGACGCGCCGGCCACGACATGCGTATACACACAGGCTTTACGCCCGGACTCACGTGAGTTCGGAGCAATATCATCATGCCCATAGCCATCAGGCGTGCCGTTTACAATATCCGTACCGCCCATCCAATCCCGGATTTACGCTTTACAACTAATAATAAAAACACAACAAGGTGAAAAGAAGTTATTTATTTGTCATGGCTCTGATGCTGGTATGCACGGCCATCGGATTTGTATCATGCAGCGACGATGAAGGCGGAGCAGGCAACATCGACTTGCCAACACCGCCCTACGAAAGCGTGAGCGGAAAGTATGAAATCACGTCGGCCTCGTCGCCATACGAGAGCATCGAGCTTGGCGCGAGCGGCAACTACATCGTGACGCGCAGCTACGGCGGATACAGCATGACGGCGCAGGCTGACGCGAGAACAAGGAAATCGATGTTGGCAAAGAGCGGCGCAACGACTCGTTCGACGGAGTACGGCGGAATAATCTACGGCACATTCACCGAGACGGGCGAGAACGAGTACGCACTCGACGGCTTCGGCACAATCAAGTTGGAGACCACCGGCGGCGAGGTGACAGGCATCGAGGTGACTACAAACGGCACGACGACAAGCTACACCGCAGAGAAAGCCCCGACGATGGGCGACGACAACATAACCAACGCACTGTGTCGCACATGGAAGGTGGAGAAGGTACGCGACAAATACTTTGACAAGAATACCGGCAAGAAGAGCGACGTAACCGTAACGCCGGAGAACCCGGGCGAGTTCGGCAGCGACATGGGCAAAGAGGTGATGTTCTCAAAGTCGGGCACGTACCTCATAACGCGCCTCGACGGCACCATCGAAATGGCCGAATGGAAATGGAAAGACCGCGGCGCGGGCCAATTTTACTACGCTTCTTGGGAAGGCGACTGGACGGGCGACTACGCCACGATAACCTTCGACGGCAACAGGGCCGTTGTGTATGACAAGTGGGAGGACGAAGAGGGACGCGACGAGTCGTGGACTTACCTCGTGGCCACAGACGCTCCTGAAACTCCAGACACGCCCGGAACCGACCTGCCCGAAGACCAGTCGCCGCTCGCCAACGTGTTCACCGGCAAGCTGCTCAAACAGATGGGTGGCGACCAGTTCTTCTACGAGAACGGCTACCTGACTAAGATTGTAAACGGCGACGAAACCACCACCTTCCACTACAACTACGCGACAGGCGCGGAAGGGCCTGACGTATATGTAACCATGACAGGCGACGGTGACGACGAATTTGACATAACGCTCAACGAGCAAGGTTTCGCCGAGAAAGTAGTACAGACAAGCCATGACCAATACGGCGACAACGTATATACAAAGACCTTTGAATACGATGCCGACGGACACCTCACGGCCATGAACGACGACCGCAACGGCCGCCTGTACGACCTGACATGGACTGACGGCGACCTGACAAAGGTACACTGGCTCTCGGACAGCGGCAACGAATACACATACAGCTATACCTACGGCAACCAGCCGAACTCAAACTGCCTGCTGCTCTACTACAAGGTGTATTCCGTAGACATTGACGAAGTGCAGTGCCTGTACTACGCCGGCCTGCTGGGCAAAGCTCCCAAAAACCTGCCTGAAACGGAAACATCGAATAGCGGAACAACAGTAAATTTCATCTGGACTGACAACAGTCTGTTGCTAAGCGACGACAGCAGCGGCGAGCCTACGACGTTCAGCTTTTACGAATAAATAATAAATTCAAATCTCAACTAACACAATGCTATGAAAAAGGCGGTGCGGAACAATGCTTCCGCGCCGCCTTTGTTTGTATCAAACATAGGCATAAAAGCGAACAGGTACACGGGAAATGTCAAAGCGAAATGCAAAAGGGCATCTATTACCGTCTGAAAGGGCATGTTTTGCAATGCGAAAGGCCGTCTTTTGGCGGCTAAAAGTTTTTTTTACGGTTTTACGGTTATAAGGTTATGAGGTTTTACGGTTGTGGGGTTATTGGGTTTTACAGTTATGAGGTTGTACGGTTGTGGGATTATGCGGTTATGAGGTTTGTTTACGGTTTTACGGTTATGAGGTTGTACGGTTGTGGGGGTTGTTCACGGTTTTAACGTGAGTTCGATATAAGAATAATCCTTCTTTGAAATGAAATAATTTATATTGTTTTGTATTTCAAAT
>ERZ791741.2023-NODE-2023-length-15305-cov-3.410623_pt1 | contig 15305 bp, 10 predicted proteins | sample MGYA00510040_ERZ791741 | MGnify/ENA primary metagenome ERZ791741 (study PRJEB30046, sample SAMN00791960) | human gut metagenome | study: EMG produced TPA metagenomics assembly of the A metagenome-wide association study of gut microbiota in type 2... | reverse complement strand
TTAAAATAAAAGCCCATGGAATAACACAAGAGAATAAAAGAAAGGAAGAAAGCTGCTACCAACAGCTGTCTTCCTCCGAATTTTCCAGATTCACGGTACAAGGTCTCGCAAACACTAGCCGGAATCAAACCATAGTTCATTTAGTAATAAACTTTAGTTAGCCACAAATGTATGAAAAAAAATCATTCATTTACAGCATTATGTCCTAAATATGCTTTAAATCTAAAACTTCCTTTAGTTATGAGGATTAGTCTAGCACTACTTTTCGCAGTAGTATTACAACTTTCTGCCGAAGATGGCTATGCCCAGCGAACGCGGGTTGCCATTTCAATGAACAATGTATCTGTAGAACAGGTACTGAATAAAATAGAGGAGACGTCCGACTATGTTTTCCTTTATAATGATAAAACAATTCAGAAGAACCGTATTGTTTCTGTGAGAAACAATTCAGGTAAGATCCTGGATATTCTTGATGAGGTATTTAAAGGAACCAACATTACTTATACAGTGGTTGATAAGCAGATTATCTTGTCTACCAATAAATTGAATGTAACAGAGCAAGATCCGACTATTCAGGTAAAAGGTACAGTGAAAGATACAAAAGGAGAACCTTTGATCGGAGTGAATGTGAAAGTAAAAGGGACAACTACCGGTGCTATTACAGATTTCGACGGAAACTTTCAGATTCAAGCTAAAAAGGGAGCGGTATTGGAGATCTCTTATATTGGATATGCTTCTCAAGAGGTGAAGGTTACAGATAATAAATCGCTTTCCATTGTGATGACGGAAGATGCAAAAGTCTTGAATGAGGTTGTTGTAACGGCTTTGGGCATTAAACGCGAAACCAAGTCTTTGACATACAATGTGCAGCAGATTGGCGGCGACGAAGTGGCAAAGGCGAAAGATATGAATGTGATGAGCAGTCTTGCCGGTAAGGTGGCGGGTGTGAATATCAATGCAAGTTCATCCGGTATTGGAGGCGGTGCCCGTGTGGTAATGCGTGGTACGAAGTCTATATCAGGTAATAACAACGCTCTATATGTAGTAGATGGAGTTCCTTTGGCTAATATATCAGGTGAACAACCCGACGATCAGTATACGGGTGCCGGACAATCCGGTGACGGATTGGCTAACTTCAACGCTGATGATATAGAATCAATTTCAGTACTTAGCGGATCGGCCGCCGCTGCACTATACGGTTCGGCTGCTGCCAATGGTGTGGTACTTATCACAACGAAGAAAGGAGCTGTAGATAAAACCAGATTGACTTACAGTAATAATTCAACTTTCTATTCACCATTCCGATTGCCGGAATTCCAGAATACGTATGGTTCGGAAACTGGAGAGTGGTATAGTTGGGCATCTAAATTGTCATCTCCTACCGATTATGAAGTTAAAGATTTTTTTCAGACAGGTTACAATGTAGCAAACACTGTAAGTCTGACTACAGGGACACAAAAAAATCAAACCTATGTATCCGTAGGTGCTGTGAATGCCCGGGGTATCATTCAGAATAATGACTTGGACAGATATAATTTCTCTGTTCGTAACACGACCTCTATGCTGAATGATAAACTGACGATGGATTTAAGTTTTATGTATTCTAATGTAAAGGAACAGAATATGTTGTCGCAAGGAGAGTATGCCAATCCATTGGTTCCCGTTTATTTATTTCCGCGCGGTGATGATTTCTCGAAATATCAGTATTATGAACGATATGATGTAGACCGTAACATAAAAACACAGTTCTGGCCATTGAAAGAAAATGGATTATCCATGCAGAATCCTTACTGGATTACGAACCGGAATATGTATACCAACAAGAAAGACCGTTTTCTGGCAAGCGGTTCACTAAAATATACGATAACAGATTGGTTGAATGTTTCCGGACGCGTGAAACTGGATAAGGAAACTATCAACTCGGAAAAGAAAATGTATGCTTCCACTTTGAATGTGATTGCTGAAAACTCGGATAAAGGAGCATACGTGCAATCGAACAAGAATACCAGTCAGATATATGCGGATGCCATGTTGAATATCAATAAATATTTCTATCACGACACATGGAATCTGACAGCATCTTTAGGTGCCAGTTTATTGGATTTGGATTATAAGGAGCTTAATTTTGGAGGAGGATTACTGACCATTCCTAATCTGTTTACTTCTAACAATGCGAATGTTTCCGGTAAATTAACCTATAAAAATACGAACTATCACGACCGTACCAATTCTTTATTCGGAACATTCTCATTAGGATATAAGGGCATGGTTTATGTAGATGGTTCGTTACGTAATGACTGGATATCTGCTTTGGCAGGAACAAACCATTCTTCCATATTATATCCTTCTATCGGTGCTTCAGCAATTCTGACTAATATGTTTACAATGAAATCTAACATTCTTTCTTATGCAAAGGTTCGCCTTTCATATAGTGAGGTGGGTAATGCACCGGAAAGATTCAGAGCTATCACTACGTACGCAGTGTTGGGAGGATTGAATACCACTTCTTATTTCCCGATAAAAGACCTTAAACCGGAGAGAACTCATTCATGGGAAGGAGGATTTAATTTAGGTCTGTTTGATAATAAACTGACACTGGACGTGACAGCTTATAAGACATATACGGAGAATCAGCTCTTCAGTCCGGAAATTTCTACAACAACCGGATATTCTAAATTATATGTAAATGCAGGTAAAGTAACGAATAAAGGTATTGAGTTAGCTCTTGGCTTTAAACAGAATATAGGGCCTGTAGATTGGAAAACAACTTTACTATGGTCGCTCAACAGAAACCGCATTGACCAATTACTCCCTGAATATACAAATGAAGAGTTGGGAGTGACAGTACATCTGGACGAAATGGATGTTTATTCATTAGGCGGTGCCAAACAACGGCTAACAGTAGGGGGCTCTATGGGAGATGTATATGTGAATACAATGAGAACTGATGAGCATGGACATATCTGGATGAATTCAATGACGGGTACATTGGAAACAGATAAGAATAATTATGTCTATGCTGGTAATACCAATCCGAAATATACTCTTAGCTGGAGAAATGAATTTAATTGGAAAGGAATCAGTCTCGGATTTATGTTGAATGCCCGTGTAGGTGGTATCGGAGTTTCTGCCACTCAAGCTGTAATGGACTATTATGGAGTGTCTAAAACATCGGCAGAAGCGCGGGATAATGGTGGCGTGAAAGTAAACGGTCAGATGATTGATGCCCAGACATGGTATCAGACTATCGGAGCTAATGGTACAGGTTATGTAGGTTCTATGTATGTATATAGTATGACGAATGTTCGTTTGGGAGAATTGACATTGGGATATGATATTCCGATCAATAAATGGTGTAAATGGATTTCTGGATTGAATGTGTCCTTTGTAGGACGTAATTTATGGATGCTGTATTGTAAGGCTCCATTTGACCCGGAATCTACTGCAAGTACAGGTACTTATAACCAGGGTATGGACTATTTCATGCAACCGAGTTTGAGATCGATGGGATTTTCTGCAAAGATTTCTTTCTAATTGGATAACCTTTAAAAAAAATAATGATGAACATACGTAAGTTTTTTAAAGTAAGGAACTACTACTTACTCCTTGGAGTAATCATGATAAATGTAGGTTGTACGAAGAATTTTCTGGAGTACAATACCAATCCTAATGAAGCAACCGATGAGATGACGGATTGGGATAATGTGAGAACTGGTTCTCTTCTTTTACAGATGGAGCAGAACGTACTGGTGGTAGCACAACCGGGACTTAATATCGGTTCGGACAGATATCAGACTGTGGAAGTGATGGGTGGAGATGGTTATGTCGGCTATTTTGGTTTTCCTGCTCCCAGTATCAATTCTGCCGGTCGTTACAATTGGGATAAAAGAAGTTGGTATGGTGATATGTTCACTACCAATTACCTGACGACTATGAATGCCTGGCGTGAAATAAGAAAAGCGATTAACAATGACGAAGATCCCCGGTTTTCTATGGCGCAGATTCTGAAAGTAGCGGCAATGCACCGTGTGACAGATACCTATGGGCCTATTCCTTATTTGAATTTTGGAGTTTCAAAAGAAGTGCCTTATGATTCGCAAAAGGATGTTTATTACAGATTCTTTGAAGAATTGGATGGAGCTATCAATAACTTGGATAGTTATGCTGCATCCGGAAGTAAAGTTTTGTCATCATGGGATTGTGTGTTCAACGGTGATGTTACATCTTGGATAAAGTTTGCCAATTCACTTCGTTTGCGTCTTGCATTGCATCTTGCCTATGTGGATGAAACAAAGGCAAAAAGTGAAGCCCAACTGGCTATTGGCAATAGTTATGGATTGATGAATGTGAAGTCTGATTTAGCAGAACTTCAGCATATTACTCCGATAGCGACTTATGAAAGTCCTCTGTATATTCTGAAAGGATGGGATGATATTTGTATGGGAGCGACGCTGGATTCATACATGAATGGTTATCAGGATCCACGACTTTCTGCTTACTTCGAGGCAGGTACGGGTGGAAAATATCGGGGTATAAGAGCCGGAATGTCAAAGGACGTAAGTAAGGATAAATATATAACAGGAATCTTTGCCGAACCACAGGCAACCGCTACTTCCAATGTAGTGTGGATGCGTTCATCTGAATCATATTTCTTGTTGGCGGAATATGCTTTGCGTTGGGGAACGAATGCCGATGCTAAAAAGTATTATGAAGATGGAATAAGAATGTCTTTTGATGAACATGGTGTATCAGGAGCTGACGCGTATCTGACAAGAACTGCGGCGGGTGGATATGTGCCTGCCAATTATGAGGATCCGGTGACATCATCTCATTCCATGGATGCTTTGGGGACTGTTTCTATCGCTTGGGATGAATCGGGAGATTTTAAAACAAATCTGGAACAAATCATTACTCAAAAGTACATTGCTCTTTATCCGGTGGGACAAGAGGCATGGACAGAGTTCCGCCGTACCGGTTACCCGAAAGTATTTCCGGTTGTTGTGAACGAAAGTTCCGGAGGTTCTGTAGACACAAATATACAAATCCGCAGATTACCTTATCCGGAATCGGAATATAATACGAATAGAACAGAGTTGGATAAAGGCATCACACTTTTAGGTGGCGTAGATAACCCGGGTGTCAGATTGTGGTGGGATGTGCCTAATAAATAATTGGTTACTTAAATAATGCAAAATATGAAAAGAAATTATGTATATTTTTTGTTCACCTGTCTCTTGACATTTGTTGTGAGTGGTTGTGATACGGATATTGAACCTGAAGTTATACAGGCAGCTAATACTTATAATGAAGAATATTATCAGAACCTGCGTGAATATAAGAAAACAGATCATGCTATTTGTTTCGGCTGGTATGCCGGTTATACTTCAGAAGCATCTCCTTCGCAGGGGCTTCATTTCACTGGTCTGCCGGATAGTCTGGACATTGTCAGTCTGTGGTCAGGTATTCCTTCCAACAATCCGGCTTATGTAGAAACGAGTTATTATAACGAGCGTTATTTGCCGACTGCTTATGAGGAAATGAATTATATCCGTACAGTAAAGGGGACTCGCGTTGTGATGTGTACGATTTGCCGTATTGGAAGTACGGAGTTTCCTAAAACCGACGCAGGTATCGAGGCTTATGCTTTGCATCTTGCGAGATGTGTGTTGCGTAATGATCTGGATGGTTTGGACTTGGACTACGAACCGGAAGGCGACTGGTTGCAAAATGATAACTTTACAAAGTTTATAAAGGTATTGGGAAATTATTTCGGTCCTCAATCGGGTACAGGCAAATTATTAATTGTTGACTTCTATAATCAGCTGCCTCCTAAGGAAACAGAACCTTATGTCGATTATTTTGTACGACAATGTTACACCACCGGTAGTGCTCAAAGTTTGCAATCTAAATTTGACCAGCTTAGCAGCTGGTGTCCTCCTGAAAAATTCGTTGCTACGGAACAAATGGGATGGTACTGGCAGAATGGTGGAGTCGAATTTACGGAAGCCGATGGAAATAAAGTAGATTCATGGGGCAATCCAATCTATTCTGTAATAGGTATGGCACGCTGGAATCCTACACAAGGACGAAAAGGCGGATTCGGCGGATATTATTTTGAATATGAATACAATACCACTCGTCCTGCTAATCAGGCTATAGGTGATAAAGAGAAAGCCGCTATTCCTTATTATAGCCTTCGACGTGGTATTCAGGAACAAAATCCTGCCGGAAAGCCTGTACAACAGTCTACTAAACAAGAAACGGAAGAAGAAAATGGATGAATTTTAAATTTGTATGCAAGGTATGAAAACATTGAATAATATAAAAAAGATATGGGGAGCTGCTTTGATAGGAATAGCTTCTTTTATGCTGCAGGGATGCCAGGAAGCCGCTCAAAAAGGTGACGGGTTGTTAATGACCGGAACATCTTCGGATAGATTGGTAAAGTTTGCCATTGATGGATTTCCATCTGCGTATGCTGTTTCTGTGACTTCAACTTCTCGCGTTGAATCGGATATTCAGGTGAATCTGGCTGTTGATGCAAGTCTGGTTGATACTTATAATGAGGAAATGGGAACCAATTATTATCCCATTCCGGATAAATCATATACATTTGAAAATCCGGAGGTTACTATTTCAGCAGGACAGGCAATTTCTTCTGCTGCCTCTCTTTCAATTGCCGATGATTCGGAATTTGTTCCGGGACGTGTTTATTTGATACCGGTTACCATAAAAAGTGCGACGGGAGATTTGGATATTATAGAAGCAGGGCGTACTATTTTCCTGAAAGTATCTCGAACATTGCGTTTCCATGCTCCGTATGTAGGACAGGCTTCTATGGCTTATCAATTTTTGCTTCCGGATCCTATTCCTTCTTTGCCTACTTATACATGGGAAGTGAAGATTTACGCCACTAAATTCCGTTCTTCCGGAGCTTCCGGTACTACCCGTGTTTGCTCATTTGGAGGTAGTGAAGCATCTGTAGAAGGGGGAGCGATTGATGATGGAGGCTTTAAATGTGACCAGAACCTGCTTCGTTTTGGTGAAGGAACGGATGAACCGAACCAGTTGCATGTAACAACTAAACAGGGTAAAATGTCATCGAATACTCGCTTTGCTTTAAATACCTGGTATGCTGTTGCCTTGGTAAATGACGGCAGTACGTTGACATTGTATATCAATGGAGAGAAAGATAACTCAATGACAGTTGCTCCGTATGAATATGCGCTTTATGGAGTACAGATCGGTATGCCTTCAAAAGGTTATCAATCTTCACAATTGTTTTATGGTCGTTTGAGTGAGATGCGTCTTTGGACTCGTCCTTTGTCTGCTCGTGAAATTAAAGCAAATGTATGTGGGGTAGACCCTTCTACCAATGGGCTTGTGTCTTATTGGAGAATGAATGAAGGAGAAGGAACTACTTTCTATGATTTATCTCCGTCAAAGCGTGATATCAGTTATAAGAATGGAATCACGATTGACTGGACTTATGATGATACGAATAAATGTCTTGAATAAGGTAATAATAAATGAATAGACTGTATGATAATGAAAAACAATATAAATAGATTAACTCTCCTTTTGCTTGTTTTATTGGGAGGAGTAGGATTCACATCTTGTTCGGATGATGACAATGATTTTATTGAATTGCCGACAATAGAGATGCCACAGTCGGAGGCAGGACCTGTTTCTATTGATTATAGGGAGATACTGGATGCAGGAAGCTATGTTTATGATTATACTATCAAACTGGATAAACCTGCTGCTACTACTTTATTGTGTGACATTGCCGTGGACGAAAGTATGGTAGAGGCTTATAACGCTGCAAATAACACGTCTTATAAGATGATGCCCGCTTTTGTCTATGAGTTGCAAGCTAAAAATGCGATAGTGAAGGCAGGACAGCAAGAATCCAATTCCTTATCAGTTAAGTTTTCATCATTGTTCGGTTTGGTGGAAGGTGAAGAATATTTGCTTCCTATTGTTGCAACAATAGATGAAACGTGTGTAGGACAATTTGTAACGGACACTCGTTCTGTTTCTTATTTTACGATTAGCATTGATGGGGAATTGGATTATATACCGGGATTGAATATGAGTTCTTATTCAACGGATATGTATCGTACGTTAAGTTTCGCAAATGATGAAGTAGTTACGATTGAAGATAATACACATACGTTTGAAATGCTTGTATATCCATATAATTGGCACAGTGGAACTAATTATATAGGTACATGGCGTGGTAAGGATACCAACAATAATAATGAGGTTTTTAGTGGTTGTGAACTACGTGTGACCGGTGCAACGGGAGCGTCTAATATTGGTAATCGTCAATGTGACTTGACATTGGCTAATCAAAATATAACGTTGCCGGCTAATCAATGGGTTAGGTTGACTATTACTTGTGACGGAACAAAAACGGGCCAGAATATTGAGATTGCTTATCGTTTATATATTAACGGTGAGGAAGTTGCTTCTGCAAAACCTACTAAACGTTGGGGACCATCCTCTTCTCAAAGATTCAAGGTGGGATATACGTTGACTGGTATTCAGTTTGGTAATACAAGTTCAAGTATGTATTTTGATGGTCTGATTTCTGATATTCGTATGTGGAAGAAGTGTCTGACGGCGGAAGAAGTAAAAGCTAACTTGCGTACAATAGCTTCTCCATCTTCGTCGGACTTATATGGCTATTGGAAATTGGATGAAGGAGAAGGAAATACATTGAAGGACAGTTCGGGCAATGGGCGTGATTTAACTTTCCCTGCTTCGGCAAATATCATTTGGAATGCAGAATTCAATGATTTGCCTCAAGATAATTAAAATGTGATTTTATATTGGGAGTTATTGTGTTTTTACGTAACTCCCAATATTAACTTAAAGAAATGATGATGAAACGTTTTATGTCAGCTTTGATCGTTTTACTGTGCTCTATTGTTGGCGTATGTGCTCAACAACAGGGAAAAACTGTATTACGTTTTGATACTACTACTTGGAATTTTGGTAATATTCAGGAAGTAGAAGGCAAAGTGAGTCATACTTTTCATTTTACTAATATACATACTTCTCCTGTTGTGATTGAAGAAGTGATTTCAACTTGTGGGTGTGCCATTCCTGTTTATAGTAAACAACCTGTAAAACCAGGGCATACAGGCACTATTACCGTAACTTTCGATCCTAAAGGGCGAACAAACTTTTTCTCTAAGAGTATAAGGGTTGTTTCTAATTCAGGGCAAAGTGTCAATACTCTTTGGGTAAAAGGTACGATAAATACAATGAATCGTATAGAGGATGAATATCCTTATTCTTTATCATCAGATATTCTGGCAGACCGAATGACTCTATCTTATGATTTGTTACAGCATAATGGGAGGCCAAAACAATTGGAAATTAGAATCTATAACCGATCGGATAAAATGGTCAGGTTGTCATACTCGCTGTTGGATAAGAGTGGATGTTTGTCGATATCTATGCCATCATCTCTTCAAGGTCGATCTTGTGCGACTATAAAAATAACAGCTTCTCCTTTAAAAGGCTTTTACGGTACATTTAAAGATAAGATTATTATTAGTGCCAATTCCGTACACAGTTCTCCTATACAAATCTTTGGTACAGTGATTGATGATATGAGAAAAGTAAGCACGGCAACTGCTCCCCGGATGAAGTGTTCACAATCTTATTTTAATTTTGGGAATATCTCATTAAAAAAGCATATTCAGAGAAAAGTTAAAGTTACTAATGAAGGGGCGAATCCTCTTATTATCCGCAAAATAGAATGTCCAGAATTTGTTTCTACTAATATCCGGGGTGAAAAGGTTTTGAAGCAAAATGAGTGTCTGGAGGTTCTGTTTGAATTAAATGTATCATCTTCAAACCATCTATTGGATGCAAAGGTCAAGTTGATAACAAATGATGCTCATCAGCCTGTACATACAGTTATATTTGAAGGGGAAATGGGTAAGTAGGGTTGAATATCTCTATTTGAAAGATTAGAAGAAATACACTATAAATTAATTGAGTCATTTTACTGTATATAACATTATGATAAAACGATTGTATATTTTGGTGATAGTACAGATGGTATGTACTTTGGGGTTTACTCAATCTCCTCCCTCGTTACCTGCTTACAAAGATCCCAGTTTTTCAATAGATGTAAGACTTTCAGACTTACTTTCCCGCATGACTTTAGAAGAAAAGGTCGGTCAGTTACTTTGTCCTTTAGGTTGGGAAATGTATGAAATACATGGTAATGAGGTCTGTCCTTCCGGAAAATTCAAGCAATTGATTAAAGAAAGGAATGTTGGAATGCTTTGGGCGACTTATCGTGCAGACCCGTGGACAAAAAAAACTCTGGCAAATGGACTTAATCCCGAGATGGCAGCAAAAGCAGGGAATGCATTGCAAAAATATGTGATGGAGAATACTCGTTTGGGAATTCCGATGTTTTTAGCAGAAGAAGCCCCTCATGGGCACATGGCAATTGGTGCTACTGTTTTTCCTACGGGTATCGGAATGGCAGCTACCTGGTCACCGGAGTTAGTAAAAGAAGTTGGTCAAGTTATCGCTAAAGAAATTCGTTCCCAAGGTGGGCATATTAGTTACGGTCCCGTACTTGATCTGACCCGTGATCCCCGTTGGTCCCGCGTGGAAGAAACATTTGGGGAAGATCCGGTATTAAGCGGGACTTTAGGGGCGTCTATGGTTGACGGTTTAGGTGGAGGTAATCTATCACAAAAATACGCTACCATAGCTACCTTGAAACATTTTCTGGCATACGCTGTGCCGGAGGGTGGACAGAATGGTAATTATGCTTCAGTGGGTATTCGTGATTTGCATCAGAATTTTCTTCCTCCTTTTCGTAAGGCAATAGATGCAGGGGCATTGTCTGTAATGACTTCATACAATTCGATAGATGGGATACCTTGTACGTCGAACCATTATTTGCTGACTCAACTCTTGCGTAATGAATGGAAGTTTCGCGGCTTTGTAGTTTCCGATTTATATAGTATTGAAGGGATTCACGAAAGCCACTTTGTTGCTCCAACCAAAGAGAATGCAGCCATACAATCTGTAATGGCTGGCGTTGATGTTGACTTGGGTGGGGATGCTTATACCAACCTTTGTCATGCAGTTCAATCCGGACAAATGGATAAGGCTGTGATTGATACGGCTGTCTGCCGGGTGTTACGGATGAAGTTTGAGATGGGCTTGTTTGAGCATCCTTATGTGGATCCGAAAATTGCTGCTAAAACAGTACGCCGTAAAGAACATATCGAACTGGCACGTAAAATCGCACAGTCTTCCATAACACTTCTCAAAAATGAGAATTCAATTCTTCCTTTAAGCAAGATGATAAATAAGGTGGCGGTAATTGGCCCTAATGCTGACAATCGATATAATATGTTAGGGGACTATACAGCTCCGCAGGAAGATAGTAACGTGAAAACTGTTCTTGATGGAATTATAACAAAATTATCTCCTTCTCGTGTGGAATATGTACGAGGCTGTGCTATTCGTGATACTACAGTGAATGAGATAGAACAAGCAATTGAAGCTGCCCGTCGCTCCGAAGTTGTAATTGTGGTTGTGGGTGGTTCCAGTGCCCGTGATTTTAAAACGAGCTATAAAGAAACAGGTGCGGCTGTAGCTGAAGAGGGTAGTGTAAGTGATATGGAGTGTGGAGAAGGATTTGACCGTGCCAGTTTATCCTTACTTGGTAGACAACAAGAACTATTGGAATCTTTGCAAAAGACAGGTAAGCCTTTGATTGTCGTTTATATTGAAGGTCGTCCTTTAGAAAAGAATTGGGCTTCGGAATATGCTGATGCACTACTGACTGCTTACTATCCGGGGCAGGAGGGTGGAAATGCCATAGCGGATGTTCTCTTTGGAGATTATAATCCTTCTGGACGTTTGCCAATCTCCGTTCCGCGTTCTGTAGGTCAGATTCCGGTTTATTATAATCAGAAAGCTCCTCGGAATCATGATTATGTGGAAGTGTCATCTTCTCCGTTATATAGCTTTGGTTATGGGATGAGTTATACCACTTTTGAATATTCTGATTTGCAGGTAGTGCAGAAATCTGCTCGTTGTTTTGAAGTCTCATTTAAAGTAAAGAATACAGGGAAGTATGATGGCGAAGAAGTATCACAACTTTATATGAGAGATGAATATGCATCAGTTGTTCAGCCGATGAAACAGTTGAAACATTTTGAACGTTTCCATTTGAAAAAAGGAGAAGAGAAAAAAGTTACTTTTGTTTTGACAGAGGAGGACTTTTTCTTGGTTAACTATACTTTGAAGAAAGTAGTAGAGTCTGGAAATTTCCATCTTATGATTGGTGCCGCTTCTAATGATATTAGGTTGCAGAATGTTATTTTAGTGGAGTAATTTTTATTAATATCTATATTAAGAGATTTCCTGTTTCGTTTTCTCTTAATAAAAAAGAGAGAATATTCCTTTTGCGGAAATATCCTCTCTTTCTCACCTAAAACCTAAACCTTTTATTTCAATTACTTGCTACTATAAGCAACCAACATCCAAACCAATTTTTCCTGTTCTTTCAGATAATCGCTCATCATCGAAACGGTTACTTCGTCTCCGGCTTGAGAAGCGATAGATAAGATCTTACGTTCTTCACCAATCAGATAGCTGATAGACTGAAGGATATTATTCAATGCTTCGTCTCCGTTGCTTACCTTATCCACTTCATTCACATTTGCTACTTTTAGATAATCGCTGAATTTATTGGCAGGAGTACCACCCAGCATCAAGATACGTTCTGCGATTTCATCCACCTTTTCAGCCGTGTCATCATACATCTTTTCGAATTGACTGTGGAGTACAAAGAAATTATGTCCCTTGATATTCCAGTGGAAACCGCGAAGATTGGTGTAATACACTTGGAAGTCTGCTAATAGTTGTTGCAAAGATGCTACTACGTTGTTTGCTCCCGATTCGTTCAATTTGATAAATTCTAAAGTTTTCATATTCTTCTATTTTTAATGATTTATACTTGTTCTCTTTTTTTCTGTACTGCAAAGATAAGGCGTAAAATGCTTGCTGTCAAACTGAAAATTTCTATCTTTGCATAGATAAAATCTATAACTTAATAAGATTTGATAGATGACGATACAACAATTAGAGTATATACTGGCTGTAGACCAGTTCAGGCATTTCGCACGGGCAGCTGAATATTGTCGTGTGACGCAGCCTACTTTGAGTGCAATGATTCAGAAACTGGAAGATGAACTGGGAGTAAAGTTGTTCGATAGGACAGTGCAACCCGTTTGTCCGACACCCATCGGGCAGAAAGTGATAGACCAGGCTCGCGTGATTCTGGCGCAGGCAGCTCAAGTGAAAGAAATAATCAGTGAAGATAAACAGTCATTGTCAGGCGTATTCCGCTTGGGAGTATTGCCCACTATCGCTCCCTATCTACTTCCTCGCTTTTTTCCTCAACTAATGGAAAAATATCCCGAACTGGATATTCGTGTCACGGAAATGAAGACACAGGATATTCAGCAGGCTTTGCATACCGGAGATTTGGATGCGGGAATTATTGCCAGCAAACTGGAAGATACGTTCTTGACAGAAGAAACTCTTTTTTATGAGCAATTTTACGCTTATGTGTCACGGAAAGAATCCTCTTTCAAGCATGATATGATCCGTACTTCTGATATAACAGGCGAACATCTTTGGCTTTTGGACGAAGGACACTGTTTTCGCGATCAACTCGTTCGTTTCTGTCAGATGGAGGCCGTGAAGGTTAATCAGATGGCCTATCGTTTGGGAAGTATGGAAACCTTTATGCGAATGGTAGAAAGTGGAAAAGGAATCACTTTTATTCCCGAATTGGCAGTGATGCAATTGACGGAAGAACAGCGGCAGTTGGTACGTCCGTTTGCCATTCCCCGACCTACACGGCAAGTGGTACTGGTAACAAATAAAGATTTTATTCGCCACAGTCTCTTATGCGTCCTGAAAGAGGAAATAAAGGCGGCGGTTCCCAAGGAAATGCTTTCTTTACAGTCCATACAATGTTTGTTATAGCACATTAGGGAATCCCTTTTTCCATCGAGAACAATCTCTTTCTGTAAAAAATGTAGCAAAGTTGCGTTATAATAATACGGATATGTTTTGATTTCTAGTCTGAATTGCTTATTTTTGAAAAGTAAACAAAAACAATATTAATTACTATGAAAAAGTACATTGCAGAAATGATTGGAACGATGGTGCTCGTTCTTATGGGATGTGGTAGCGCCGTCTTTGCTGGTGGTTTGGCTGATACAGTAGGTGCTGGTGTGGGAACAATCGGCGTAGCTTTAGCCTTTGGTTTATCCGTAGTAGCGATGGCGTATGCTATCGGAGGAATTTCGGGATGTCACATTAATCCTGCTATTACATTAGGAGTGTTCTTAACTGGGCGTATGAACGGAAAAGATGCAGGTATGTATATGATTTCCCAGGTAATCGGAGCTATTATCGGTTCGGCTATTCTTTTTGCTTTAGTTTCTACCGGTGCTCATGACGGGCCTACAGCGACAGGTTCGAATGGTTTTGGTGATGGAGAAATGTTGCAGGCATTTATTGCGGAAGCAGTATTTACTTTCATATTTGTATTGGTAGTGCTCGGCTCTACCGATCCGAAGAAGGGAGCAGGCAATCTGGCAGGACTTGCCATCGGTTTGACTCTTGTATTGGTACATATTGTATGTATTCCTATCACAGGGACTTCTGTAAACCCGGCACGTAGTATTGCTCCGGCATTATTCCAAGGAGGAGAAGCATTGTCGCAGTTGTGGCTGTTCATCATTGCTCCATTTGTAGGAGCTGCGTTGCGGCATTTATGCTGTATAACTTTGGGGCAGCGATCCTTCGTGCAATCGGTGATACAAAACGTCCTTTATACTTTTTGGCCTTGTCTGGTGTGGTCAATGTTGTTTTGAACCTGTTTTTTGTTATTGTGTTCAAGATGGGTGTTGCCGGTGTTGCATTGGCAACCATTATTTCCCAGGCAATATCTGCAGTGCTGATTGTGCTGTGTCTGATTAAGATGGAGGGACCATGTCATCTGGACTTAAAACATCTTCAGTTTCACGGCAAAACACTGGCAGCGATGCTCCGTATCGGTCTGCCAGCCGGACTTCAGGGTGCGGTATTCAGCATCTCCAACGTGTTGATTCAGTCTTCGGTCAACTCCTTTGGTTCTCTGGTTATGGCGGGAAATACCGCAGCAAGCAACATCGAGTACCAATTTTTGTTTCCTGATGAACTAATGCTATTTCCTATTAGGTTTGATAGAC
>ERZ791741.1999-NODE-1999-length-15424-cov-3.148090_pt1 | contig 15424 bp, 11 predicted proteins | sample MGYA00510040_ERZ791741 | MGnify/ENA primary metagenome ERZ791741 (study PRJEB30046, sample SAMN00791960) | human gut metagenome | study: EMG produced TPA metagenomics assembly of the A metagenome-wide association study of gut microbiota in type 2... | reverse complement strand
ACTCGATCACGCGGCTTGCGAAAGAGCGCTACAACGTGCAGATCGATATCAATTCCTTCAAGGGCGCGAAGTTTGTCGCGTTCAGCGCCCAGACCCGCATGTCCGGGCTCGATCTCGGAGACCGTAGCATCCGTAAGGGTGCCATGTCCGCGATCAGCGCCTGGCTACGGCAGAAAGGGATGGCGCTTCCGAAAGAGGCTGAGCAGAAAGCGATCAGCATGGGCCGCCGCGGCGCGACCCCGCTTATCGTCGCTGAAAACGGCCGGGTTCTCGGTATCGTGGAACTGAAGGACGTGATCAAGACCGGTATCCGGCAGCGGTTCAATCAGCTGCGGAGCATGGGTATCCGGACTGTGATGCTGACAGGCGATAACCGCTATACGGCAGCCGCGATGGCAGCCGAGGCGGGGCTTGATGACTACGTGGGTGAAGCGACCCCGGAGGATAAGCTTCGGATCATCCGCCGCTATCAGGCCGAGGGGAAACTCGTTGCCATGACGGGTGACGGAACGAATGACGCTCCGGCGCTCGCGAAGGCGGACGTCGCGGTCGCGATGGGGAACGGCACGCAGGCCGCGAAGGAAGCCGGGAACATGATTGATCTCGACTCAAGCCCCACGAAGCTTCTCGACATTATCGATATCGGCAAGCAGATGCTTCTCACGCGCGGCGCGCTCACCACGTTCTCCGTGAGCAACGATATCGCGAAATACTTTTCCATTATTCCGGCCGCCTTTGCGACGACTTATCCTGAGCTTTCCGTGCTGAACGTGATGCATCTTTCGTCACCGGAAAGCGCGGTGCTGTCGACCGTGATCTTCAACGCGCTCATCATTCTGCTGCTGATCCCGGTCGCGATCCGAGGCGTCCACTACAAGGCTTCTTCCCCGATCAGGCTTCTGCGGCGAAATGTCGTGGTGTACGGTTTCGGCGGCCTGATTGTGCCGTTTGTGCTGATCAAGGCGATTGATATGGCGCTGGCCTATCTCGGGATCTTCTAGGAGCAAAGGCCATGGTTCTGAAAGCAGCGAAAAATGCGATCATCATCTTTCTCCTTCTCGGGATTGTCTGCGGTGTCGGTTACCCCGCGCTGGTCACCGTGATCGCTCAGAAAGCTTTCCCGGAGCAGGCGAACGGGTCGATCGTCTATAAGGACGGGAAACCGGTCGGAAGCCGCCTGATCGGGCAGGAGTGGACTCAGCCGAAGTACTTCTGGGGGCGCCCGAGCGCGATCCCGGGGGGCGCGAATAACGCCATGACGTCGACGAGCTCGAATGACGGTCCGACGAGCCCCTGGCTCATCAATAAGGTGCGCGACCGGGTTGCGGCGCAGCGTAAGGCGAACCCCGACGCGAAGGGACCGGTGCCGCAGGATCTCGCGACAACCTCCGCCTCCGGGCTTGACCCGGATATCACGCCCGAAGACGCGCTCTGGCAGGTGGAGCGCGTGGCGAAAGCGAGAAAAATGAAGAAGCAGGATCTCGAGAAGCTCGTGCACGATATGACTGAGGAGCCGTTCCTCGGTTTCCTTGGGGAAGAGCGCATCAATGTTCTCGCGCTCAACATGGAGCTTGACAGGCGAGCGGAGCAGATCCGGCAGAGCGAGAAGAGCGGCAAGAGCGGAAAGCGCCGCTAGACCGACTAAAAGACTGACAGAGAGGAGGCATGCACCATGAGAGACGATACCGAAGAGAGACCCGATCCGGACGCGCTTCTGGCCTCCATACAGAAGTCTGAGGATGAGAGCGGCCGAGGGAAGCTGAAGATCTTCTTCGGCGCCTGCGCCGGGGTTGGCAAGACCTACACGATGCTCACTGAGGCGAAGGCGCAGCTGAAGGCTGGGGTCGACGTTGTGGTGGGACTCGCGGAAACCCATGGCCGCGAGGAAACGAGTGAGCTGCTGGACGGCTTTGAGATTCTTCCGAAGCGGACCGTTCAGGGCCGCAGCAACCTTCACGAATTTGATATTGAGGCGGCACTGAAGCGCCACCCGCAGCTCCTCGTGGTGGATGAGCTCGCGCACTCCAATCTCCCCGGGAGCCGCCATGCGAAGCGCTGGCAGGATGTGGAGGAGCTGCTCGAAGCCGGGATCGATGTATACACCGCGCTTAATGTCCAGCATCTCGAGAGCCTGAATGACGTGGTGGCCGGCATCACCGGGATCACGGTCCGCGAGACCGTGCCGGACCGGATTTTTGATGAAGCCTGGGAAGTGCGGCTTGTCGATATTCCGGCGGACGAACTCCTGAAGCGGCTGGACGAAGGGAAGATCTATCTCCCGAATATCGCGGCACGCGCCGCGCATAACTTCTTCCGGAAGGGGAACATCATCGCGCTCCGCGAACTCGCGCTCCGCCGCACGGCGGACCGCGTGGACGCTCAGATGCGGGCGTATCGCCAGGAGAGCGCCATCGCGACCGTGTGGGAAGCGCAAGACCGGCTGCTCGTCGCGATCGGCACGAGCACCGACAGCGCGCGTCTCGTGCGTGAAACGGCGCGTCTCGCGAACCGCATGAAGGCTGAGTGGATCGCGGTCCACGTGGAGGATCCTTCGAGACCAGACAGTGAAGAGAAGAAGCGGGTATTCGATGTGCTGAATCTCGCCGGTCAGCTCGGAGCCGAAACCACGGTGCTTTCAGGGAGCGATCCGGTCGCGGTGATCGCGGAGTACGCGCGGCGCCGCAATGTGACGAAGATCGTGCTCGGCGCGAAGCCCCGCTCGAAATTCGCGATTTTCCGCGCGGGGGTCGCCGATAAGCTTCTTACCCGATACCCGGATCTCGACGTGGTGCAGATCGCGCTCGAGGATTCCAAGACCCGCGAGCGCTCGAAGTGGCTGAATGGTGAAGGGAACGCCCCGGCGATCAATTACCTCTGGGCAACGATCGCCTGCGTGGCGACGCTTGTCGCCACCGCGTTCCTGCTCTCCATCTTCGAGCCCGCGAACGTCATCATTCTGATTCTTCTGATGGCGGTCGCGGTGGGCGCCGTCTGGGGCTGCGGGCCGGCCGCCTGGGCGGTGTTCCTCGCGGCGCTCGCGTTTGACTTCTTCTACGTGCCGCCGATTCTGAAGTTCACGACGAATAACACGCAGTACATCTTCACTTTCTTCCTTGTCCTCATCACGGCGGTCTATGTCGGTCTGATGTCAGGGAAGCTGCGCCGCGAGGCGGATCTCGCCTGCGTGCGTGACTTCCGGAGTTCCGCGGTGGCGGAGCTCGCGAAGGAACTCACGAAGTCGATCACGGTGGAACAGGTGGCGGAAGTGGTGCAGCGTCATCTTTCGCCGCTCCTTCAGGCCGATATCTCGCTTGGGTTCCCGGATCACGATGACCGGCTGAGCTTCAAGTCGAAGAAACTCCCCGATATTGAAGTGGCGCAGTGGTCTTACGACCACTCGCAGGAAGCGGGGCTTGGAACGATGACACTCTCAGCCGCGAAGGAACGGATGATTCCGCTCCTCACGAGGCGGCGCTGCTGGGGTGTGATGGCGCTCAGTCCGACCGGTGCCCTGACGTTGGAGAACCCCGATACAAAGCGGCTGCTTGACGCCTGCGCGGTGCAGGTCGCTCAGACCATAGAGCGAATCGAGTACTCAAATATCGCGAAAGACGCGATGATCCGCGGAGAAGCCGAGAGGATGCGCGCGACGCTGCTTGGCGCCGTGTCCCGCGATATCAGCCTTCCGGTGAACTCGATTCTGAAGACCACGGAGAAACTCCTCCCTGAGCTGCTCGGGAGCCCGTACTCCGCCGCGGTCTCTTCTATTCAGGGGCAGGCCGCGCTGCTTCGCCGTCTCACCGGGAACCTGAAGGAGATGGCGCGGCTGCAGGCCGGGAACGCGGAACTCGATCTCGCGCAGACCGATATCTCGCAGCTCATCACGGAAGCCGCGGGACAGTTCTGGAGCATTGATTCCGGGAAGACGATTCAGACGGATGTGTCCTCTGAAGTCCTTTTCCGTGAGCCGGGCGCGGTATTCGGCCTCGGTTCCGAACTCCTCGGGGATCTCGAAGTTAGGCATGATCGGCGCATGGTCGATCGAGTAGCACTCGATCTGGTTGCAGATGTCGACGGTCGTCGACATCGCCTCGGGGTCGGTCTGGCCGAAGATCGCGGCCATCTCGGCCGTCGTCTTGAGCCACTCCTGCTTCGAGTAGAGCATGCGCTTGGGGTCGTCGAGGTCCTTGCCCGTCGAGAGACAGATCAGCCGGTCGTGCGCCTCGGCGTTGTCTTCGTCCACGAAGTGCACGTCGTTGGTGCAGACCATTCTGACGTTGTGCTTCGCGGCCAGTTCGCGCAGGTGCTTGTTCACGTGCAGCTGCATGGGATAGGCCTCGTGGTTGGCCCGCTCGACGGTGGCCTTGTGGAGTTGCAGTTCGAGGTAATAGTCGTCGCCGAAGACCTTCTTGTGCCATCGGATCGACTCCTCGGCCTTTTCGAGGTCGTTGGCCGTGATGGCGCGCGGAACCTCGCCCGCCAGACAGGCCGAACAGCAGATCAGCCCCTCGTGGTATTTCTCGATCTCCGTGCGGTCGGTTCGCGGACGCATGTAGAAACCTTCGGTCCACGCCTTCGAGACGATCTTGATGAGGTTGTGGTATCCCTTGAGGTTCTTGGCCAGCAGGATCAGGTGGTAGCCGCTCTGGTCGGGCTTGCCCTCCTTGTCGTGGAGCCGGCGGCGCGCCACGTAGACCTCGCAGCCGATGATGGGCTTGAAGGCGAGTTTGCGCCGGCACTCCTCCAGTTGTCTTTCGCATTTGGCGATCTCGGCAGCGGGGTCGGCGCAGGTCTCCGTGCCGTCGCGCAGGGCGGCGATGCGGGCCTCCGCCTCGGCGGCCTTGTCCTTGCATTTGCCCTTGACTTTCTGGACGTAGTTGTAGAACTCCTTGATGCCGAACATGTCGCCGTGGTCCGTCACGGCGATGCCGGGCTGTCCGTCGGCCATGGCCTTGTCCACGAGCCGCTGGACGCTGGCCTGTCCGTCGAGGATCGAATATTGCGTATGTACGTGAAGGTGTACGAATTGGGGCATTGCGTCAAAATTTTGCTACGACAAAGATAATATAAATCGGGGGTATAATCAAATGCCGGACGACTTGTTTTGCCGGGATGCGGCCCCTCTCCGGTTCCGGACGAAGATAATGTTTTCTTATTGAAGAATTCATGGCAGGGCTATTGCATTTTACCGATAAAATGCTTAACTTTAAACACCGAACCAAGAACCGAAGAATTATGCAAGACGACACGTTGGTTGTACTGGCGGAGTACAACACCATCACAGAGGCCGAGATCGCCAAGTCGATGCTCGACAGCGCCGGTATCTGGTCGACGATCCGCAACGAATACATGTCGGCCATCTACCCGATAGGGACCATGCCCGCCCAGATTGTCGTCCGCGAAGAGGACTACGAGAAGGCGAAGGCGATGCTCCACCACCGATAAGAACCCCATGAAAAAGCTCCGCTGCACGGCGGAGCTTTTCGTTCAGTTGTTGTGGTAGTTGACCCGGTATTCGTAGGCCGTCCGCTGGGGCACGCCGCGCACCTTGCGGGGCGTCCATTTGCCCTTGCTGCTGCGGATGACGCGGAGCACCTCTTTGGTCAGCCGCTCGTCGGGCGACTGCACGACCTCGCCGATGGCGATGCGCCCGTCCGGCTCGATGTAGAACCGCACGTGCACCACTCCCTCCACGCCCTTCTCCGTGAAACGCCCGTCGTAGCGGATGCGCATTTTGGCCCACGCGTGGAAATTCTCGTCCGGATTTTCCCCCATGAAGAGCAGCGGATCGGCGTCCTGCGCCCTCCGGATCTTCTCGACCGGAATGCGGATCGTCATCCGCGAAGTGTAGGAAACCGGACTTCCGTCGGTCAGCGTCGCGGGACTCCACGTTCCGCCCAGACGGTCGTACGCCTTCTCCATCGCCCGGCGGGTTGCCGCCGTCGCCGGAGCGAACTCCGCATGATCGCGGCCCTCCTGCGTATTGTCCATGTAGCGCCACTCCGCGACGTTTCCCGCCTTGTCGATTTGCAGGACGATGCCCACGACCGGAGAGATCGAGTCCGCCGGAATCTGCTGCTCGATGGCAATCTTCTCGACCGTGGCGGCCATGCGCGTCATAAAGACCCTGATCACCGCACCGTTGAATGCGGGAGGCGTCACCTCCGACTGCGCGAAGACCGCTCCCGTTCCGGCAAGCAGAACGAATAATATCGACAACAAGCGGTTTTTCATAACATTATAAGATTTATTTAAAGCCCCGCTTTAAGCATTCCAGATGCGCCACGAGGCTTCGGCCTGCTCAACAAACATCGTCCGCCCGTTCAGAATATGCGCCCCGCGCTGACGGCCGTAGTCGAGGAATTGCGTCAGCGGCGGATTGTAGACCAGGTCGAGCAGGTAGTGCTCCGGCGTGACATAGGCATAGGGGATACGCGGCGCGGCATCGACGTTGGGGTAGGTCCCCACGGGCGATGCGTTGACAATCAACCGGCTGGACTCCACTGCCTCACACGGCAGATCGTCGTAGGTGTAGTTGCCTTTCGCCGCTTCGCGCGAGACCAGCGCAAAGGGGATGTCGCGTTCGGCAAGGGCATACTGCACGGCCTGCGAAGCGCCTCCCGTGCCGAGCACGAGGGCTTGCCCGGGCTGGGCCGCGCCCAGCAGTTCGTTCAGCGCGGCCCGGAGGCCGATGACATCGGTGTTGTGGCCCGCGAGACGCCCGTCCGCCGTGCGGCGGATGCAGTTGACGGCCCCGATGGCCTCGGCCTCGGGCGACACCGAATCCAGAAAGGCCATTACGTCGCGCTTGTAGGGAATCGTGACGTTCAGCCCGCAAAGCTCCGGGAGACGCTCCAGCAGACCGGGCAGGTCTCCGATCGACCCGAGTTCGTAAAGCGAGTATTCACAGTCGGTTACTCCCTCTCTGTTGAACTTTTCCGTGAAGTAGGCGGCCGAAGCCGAATGCCCCAGCGGGCGTCCGATCAGTCCGAAGCGTCGCATGGGTTACTTCTCCTCTTTTTTGACGATGATGCGCGCCAGCAGTTCGATGCCGTAGATGGCCAGAAATCCGACGACGCAGAGCAGAACCGCCTGCACAAGCTGCGATGGCTGGCCGGTGAGCTGTTCGAAGGTCCCGGGAGCGACGTTGTGCTGGACGAGCGGCTGTGCGACGCCGTGGCTGTCGAGGTAGGTCTCGGCGGTCTCCTTCCACGGCCAGACCTTGTTGAGCGAGCCGACCATGAAGCCCATCAGCACGGCCACCGTGACGTCGTGCCAGTGTTTGAGCAGCCACGACAGCAGGTGCGAGAAGGAGATGATGCCCGCCGCGGCTCCGACGACGAAGATCACGATGACGGGAATGTTCAGATCGCCCACGGCCTGCATGATATATTGGTATTTGCCCAGCAGCAGCAGGATGAAGGCCCCGGAGATGCCGGGCAGGATCATGGCGCAGATGGCGATGGCGCCCGAAAGCATCACGAACCACCAGTCGTTGGGGGTTTCTGCGGGCGTGGCGACGGTGATCCACCAGGCCGCGGCGGCCCCTGCGACGAACGCGAGGAGGCTCCGCCAGTCCCAGCGTCCGATTTGCCGGGCGACGAGCAGCGCCGAGGCGATGATCAACCCGAAGAAGAACGACCAGATGGCGATGGGATGGTAGGTCAGCAGATAGGTCATCAGGCGAGCCAGCGAAAAGATCGCAATGGCGATGCCCAGCAGCACGGGCAGCAGGAAACTTCCGTTGATATGACGCCAGAACTCGCCGAGGCGGAGTTTCAGCAGCAGCTTGAGCGCCGTGGCGTTGACGCTGCGGATCGAGTCGAGCAGTTCTTCGTAGATACCCGAAATGAAAGCGATCGTACCGCCCGAGACGCCGGGAACTACGTCGGCCATACCCATGGCGCACCCTTTGAGCGCAAGTACGATGTACCGGGAAAAATTCATGGTTTGTTTGCGTATTTTGGTTTTAAACGCAAAGATACGAATAAGCCGGATACAAAAGCAAACTTGTTTGCGATTTTGTTCAGGCGGAGTATCTTCGGCGCAGCCAAAGATAGGGGATAAAAGACAAATGCCCGCGTTCCGAAAATTAAGTTTTCATCAATTTTTCGGGAGCCTGCCGTTTTTTCGCACCCGCCTGCGTCCGCCGCTGCCGGACGTTCTCCCGCTCCCTGCGGCAGGGTCCGGGAACATCCCGCGCGGATAAGCCTCCGTCGCGGAGGGATTTCCCACAGTCGGCACCGCTCCTTTCGGAATGCCGCGCTGCGCAGGGCGCACATTCGTCCCAAACGACCGCTGCCGGACGTTTTCCCTCTCCCCGGCAGGTCCGGGGACATCCCGTGCGGGGAAAGCGTCCGCCGCCTCCCGGGAGCTGTCGCTGGGCTTCGGCGCATCTTACGGCGGAACCGGGCCGACGGCCGATTTCCGCGCGCTCCGAAACGGATCGGAACGGGCTATTCCTCCGGCTCGGGGCATGCCTTGCTGCGGCGGATGAACTCGACGACCTCGTGCAGTCCGTCGGCGAATTTCGAAAAATCCTCCTTGTAGAGGAATATCTTGTGGCGGTCGTAACTCGATGTGCCGTCGGGGGCCGTGATTTTGCGGCTCTCGGTGATGGTCAGGAAATAGTCGTCGCCGCGCGTGGCCCGGACATCGAAAAAATAGGTCCGGCGGCCCGCCTTTACGGCTTTGGAAAGAATCTGGGCTTCGTAATCCTCGCCTTCGCGACGGAGATGGGTTGGGGATAGCATGGGTTTCGTTTTTGGGTTGGTTTCAGCTTTTTCAGCGCACGCTCGTATCTACGAATATACGCAAAAAAAAGTGAATTTCCAAAAACTTGCAGGGCTATTTTACGGCTCCAGAACCGGCTGACCCGATTTGTCCCAATCTTCGAGAATCGCCACGGCCCGGGCGTAGGCGGGGCTTGCGGCGGGGTTGATGACCCGAAAATAGGCTCCCGTGCCGAACAGCCGCTGCGCCGCGAGGGCTTTGAGCTGCATGCGCACGAGAGGCTCGGAGACGGCGAACCCTTCGGCGTCGAACTTCACGCCGCGGCTTTCACCGAGCGCCGTGAGTCTTTCGAGAACCTCGTCCGAGGGGGTATACCCGGCGTCGAAGGCTTCGAACGAGGCGTAGCGGCGCGAGAGGCTGTCGCGCGAACCGTCGAGCCAGTCGCCCACGAAATCGGCCACGATGCCGCGGCGGATCAGTTCGCCGTAGTAGTTCGAGAAACCCGCCGTGTCGGCCTCGACGAGGATGTCGGGACGGATGCCTCCGCCGCCGTAGACCGTGCGTCCGGTGCGGAGCGTGCGGTAGGCCGGGGCCGCCGCGTCGAGCGAATCGCGCGCGGCATCGTCATAACGGCGCAGGTGGTCGAGGTAGTACTCGCGGCGCTTCCCCTTCTCGTAGGGACGCTGGATGACGCGGCCCGAAGGGGTGTGATAACGGGCCACGGTGATGCGCACGGCCGAACCGTCCGAAAGCCCGATCTGCCGCTGCACGAGACCCTTGCCGAAGCTCGGGCGGCCTACGACCACGCCGCGGTCCCAGTCCTGCACGGCCCCTGCGACGATCTCCGAAGCCGAAGCCGACGATTCGTCGATCAGCACCACGAGACGTCCCTTGAGGTCCTCGCCGTTGGTCTGGGCGCGGAACGACGACGCCGGAACGGCGCGCCCCTCGGTCGAGACGATCACCGCGCCGCGCGGCAGGAAGAATCCCGCCATCCCGATCGCCTGCTCCAGCAGGCCGCCGCCATTGCCCCGCAGGTCGAGGATCAGCCCTTCGGGCCGTCCCAGCTTGCGGTAGGCCTCGGTGAATTCGTCCATCGTGGTGCGGCCGAAGCGGTTGACCTTGATATAGCCGATGCCCTCGCCGGCCAGATAGGAGGCGTCGACGGTGTTCAGGGGGATTTTGTCGCGGACGATCACGAAATGGAGCCGTCCGGGCGTGCCGTGGCGCACGACGTCGATTCCGACCTTCGTGCCGGTCTTGCCCCGCAGGTGTTTGGGCACGTCCGTGCGGCTCATCCCCACGGCGTCGAGCGTATCAATGCGCACGATGCGGTCGTTGGCCCTGACGCCGACCCGTTCGGCTGGTCCCCCGGCGATGGTGTTCACCACGATCACCGTGTCGCGCAGGACGTTGAACTCCACGCCGATGCCGCTGAATTCCCCGTCGAAACTCTCCTGCACGCCCTTCATCTCCTCGGCGCCGATGTAGGCCGAGTGGGGGTCCAGCTCTTCGAGCATGCCCGTGATGGCGCCCTCGACGACGGGTTTCATCTCCACCTCGTCGACGTAAAGACCCGAAAGATAACGGAAAACCTGCGCGAGTTTCTGGAACTGGCGCGCATCGTCCTCGTTCTGCGCCGCGAGGGGCAGGACGGAGAGGGTAGCGAGTATGACGAATAATCGGCGCATAATGCAATTCAGAATTCAAAATTCACAATTCACAATCCGACTTTGCGGCAAAAGCCCGCAGGTCGGCTTCCGCAACCCTGCAATCCCGAATTCTCGATTATGAATTGCAGATTTCGGTTGCCAGCTTGTCTAACAAAACCTGCCGCTGTTCACCCGTGCGCATGTCCTTGACGGTTGCGGCCCCGGCCTCCAGCTCCTGCGACCCCACGATCACCACATAGGGGATGCCGCGGCGGTTGGCGTACTCCATCTGCTTCTTCATCTTGCCCGCCTCGGGGTAGATTTCGGCGGCGATTTCACGCCCGCGCAGCTGACGCAGCAGCGGCAGCACGGCGGCCTCCTCCTCCGCGCCGAGGTTCACGAACAGCACGCGGGTCGAACTGTTGACCTCCTCGGGGAAGAGCGAAAGTCCCGTCATCACGTCGTAAATGCGGTCCGCACCGAACGAAATGCCCACGCCCGACATATTGGGCATGCCGAAAATTCCCGTCAGGTCGTCGTAACGGCCGCCGCCGCAGATCGAGCCGATGGCGAAATCGAGGGCCTTGACCTCGAAGATCGCACCGGTGTAGTAGTTCAAACCGCGTGCCAGCGAGAGGTCCAGCTCCACCGTGAGGTCGATGCCCAGCCGCCCGACATAGCCGAATACGGTCTCCATCTCCTCGATGCCCTTCATGCCCGTCTCCGAAACAGCGAGCACTTCTTTCAGCTGGTTGAGCTTCTGCGCATTGTCGCCGCTCAACTCAAGTATCGGTTGAAGTTTGTCGACCGCCTCCCGATCCAGGCCGCGCTCCATCAGTTCGGCCTTCACGTTGTCCAGTCCGATCTTTTCCAGCTTGTCGATGGCGATGGTGATGTCCATCATCTTGTCGGCATGGCCGATGGCTTCGGCGATGCCGAACAGGATCTTGCGGTTGTTCATCTTCAGCGCCACGCGGATGCCGAGGGCCTTGAACACCCGTTCGACGATCTCGACCAATTCGACCTCGCACAGCAGCGAGCGCGTGCCGATCACGTCGACGTCGCACTGGTAGAATTCGCGGTAGCGGCCTTTCTGCGGCCGGTCGGCGCGCCACACGGGCTGAATCTGGTAGCGTTTGAAGGGGAACGTCAGTTCGCCCTGATGCTGCACGACGTAACGCGCGAAAGGCACCGTAAGGTCGTAACGAAGTCCTTTTTCGCAGATTTTCGACGCGCTGCGCACCTCCTCGTCCGACAGTCCGGCGGCGTAGTCGCCCGAATTGAGAATCTTGAACAGGAGCTTGTCGCCCTCGTCGCCGTACTTGCCCAGCAGGGTCGAGAGGTTCTCCATCGAGGGGGTTTCGAGCGGCGCGAACCCGTAGGCGCGGAACACCCGGCGGATCGTGTCGAAAATATACTGGCGGCGCATCATCTCCGCGGGGGAGAAGTCGCGCGTGCCCTTGGGAATCGAAGGTTTCTGCATGGCAAAAACAATTTTTAATTTTTCATTCTTAATTTTCAATTGATACAAAAAACTAATCCGCGATCAGTTTTTTGTACCTCACCCGGTGGGGCTGCGTGTCGCCGCCCTGGGCCTTCTTCCACGCCTCATACTCCGAGTAGGAGCCTTCGTAGAAGACCACCTTCGAGTCGCCCTCGAACGAGAGGATGTGCGTGGCGATACGGTCGAGGAACCAGCGGTCGTGCGAAATGACCACGGCGCATCCGGCGAAATTTTCGAGACCTTCCTCCAGCGCCCGCAGCGTGTTGACGTCGATGTCGTTGGTCGGTTCGTCCAGCAGCAGCACGTTGCCCTCCTCCTTCAGGGCGAGGGCCAGGTGCAGGCGATTGCGCTCGCCGCCCGAGAGCATGCCGCATTTCTTCTCCTGATCGGCGCCCGAGAAGTTGAAACGGGCGACATAGGCGCGGGCGTTGACCTGCCGGTTGCCCAGCGTCATCAGGTCCAGACCGCCCGAGATCACCTCGAAGACCGTCTTTTCGGGGTCGATCGACTTGTGCTGCTGGTCCACATAGGCCAGTTTCACCGTGGGACCCACGCGGAACGAGCCGCTCGTCGGAGTTTCGAGGCCCATGATCATGCGGAAGAGGGTGGTCTTGCCCGTGCCGTTCGCGCCGATCACGCCCACGATGCCCGCAGGGGGCAGCGAGAAATCCAGCCCCTCGTACAGCACGCGGTCGCCGAAGGCTTTCGAAACGTCGTGCGCCTCGATCACCACGTCGCCCAGACGCGGACCGTTGGGGATGAAGATTTCGAGCTTCTCCTCTTTCTGTTTCGTATCCTCGTTCATCATCTTGTCGTAGGCCGACAGACGGGCCTTCGACTTGGCGTGGCGGCCCGAGGGCGACATGCGCACCCACTCCAGCTCGCGTTCGAGGGTCTTGCGGCGCTTCGACTCCTGCTTCTCCTCCATGGCCATGCGCGTGGTCTTCTGGTCGAGCCAGCCCGAGTAGTTGCCCTTCCACGGAATGCCCTCGCCGCGGTCGAGTTCGAGAATCCACCCGGCGACGTTGTCCAGAAAATAACGGTCGTGGGTCACGGCGATCACCGTACCCTTGTATTGCTGGAGATGCTGTTCGAGCCAGTCGATCGACTCGGCGTCGAGGTGGTTCGTAGGCTCGTCGAGCAGCAGCACGTCGGGCTGCTGCAACAGCAGGCGGCACAGGGCCACGCGGCGGCGCTCACCGCCCGAAAGGTGTTTCACCGGCTCGTCGGGATCGGGACACCGCAGGGCGTCCATCGCGCGCTCCAGCACGCTGTCCAGCTCCCAGCCGTTGCACTGGTCGATCTTCTCGTACAGCTCGCCCTGACGTTCGATCAGCCTGGCCATCGTGTCGTCGTCCATCGGCTCGCACAGCTTTTGGTTGATCTCCTCGTACTCCTTCAGCAACGCCACGGTCGTCGCGCAGCCCTCCTCGACGACCTCGCGGACCGTCTTCGAGTCGTCGAGCCTGGGTTCCTGTTCGAGATAACCCACCGTATAGCCCGGCGAGAAGACCACTTCGCCGTCGAAGTTCTTGTCGATTCCGGCGATGATCTTCATCAGGGTCGACTTTCCCGAGCCGTTCAGGCCGATGATGCCGATTTTCGCGCCGTAGAAAAAGGAGAGGTAGATGTTGTTGAGCACCCGTTTCTGGTTGGTGAAGGTCTTGCTTACGCCGACCATCGAAAAGATGATTTTTTCGTCTGCCATATCTTGTGTTTGAATTGTCCGAAATAAGGATTCTTGCAAAGATACGGAGAAAATCCGGAATTTTAAGTCTCCGGGGGCCGAATATTTGCACGTCCGCACATGCAGCGGAAATAAAAAAGCCCCGTCTCCGAAGAGACGGGACTCGTATGCGGGCCGCAAGGCGGACTAATAGTTCTCCTTCTTCGGCTCGAAATAGGCCTGGGGATGCTTGCAGGCGGGGCACAGCAGCGGAGCCTGCTCGGCCTCGATGACGAAGCCGCAGTTGCGGCACTGCCACCAGATCTTGCCGTCGCGCTTGAAGAAGTTGCCGTCCGTGAGGCGGCTCAACAGCTTCAGGTAGCGGCGTTCGTGCTCGGCCTCCACCGTCGCGATCATCTTGAACGCCGTGGCGATCTCCGTGAATCCCTCCTCCTCGGCGACCTTGCCGAATTCGCGGTACAGCACGTCCCACTCCTCGTTCTCGCCCTTGGCGGCAGCCAGCAGGTTCTCGGCCGTCGTGCCGATGGGTCCGGTGGGGTAGCTGGCCGTGATCTCCACGTCGCCGCCCTCGAGGAACTTGAAGAAACGCTCGGCGTGCTCCTTCTCCTGCTCCGCGGTCTCGGCGAAAACGCCTGCGATCTGTTCGTAACCCTCCTTCTTGGCCTTGCTGGCGAAGAATACGTAGCGGCTGCGGGCCTGGCTCTCGCCGGCAAATGCCTTCAGCAGATTCTGTTCGGTACGCGTACCTTTGATGCTCTTTTCCATAATGTCGTATTGTTTAATGTGTGTGCATTCTTACTGTTACAAAGATAACGATTTCCGGAAACAATCTCCAAAAAAACGCCATCGTTTCTTCCTATGGAGCCATTCGGTTTACCTATAAGCCGTTTCCCGGCAGCGCGTCGAGGTCGGCGCGGAAAATCCCGTAGGCCGCGGGCAGCGTCATCGTGTCGGCGGCCTCGGGCGTCAGGATGCGGTAGCCCGGCACACTGACCCACACGGGCGTCGTTTCGAGCCGGTAGGTCATCCGCCCCTCGGGATGCCGGACGGCCTCCACCGTGGCCACCAGACCGCCGTCGGTGTAGCGGCGGCGCTGGCCCGAGACGAGGTTGCCCAGCGAGTAGAGCACCACGTGCGACGAATCGGCCACCCAGGGCTGAATCACGTGCGGATGACTCCCGACCACCACATCGGTTCCGTGACGGCGCAAAAACGCGGCCAAACTCCGCTGCGCGGCGTTCTCGCGCCGCTGGTATTCGTCGCCCCAATGGACGCACGCGACGATGAAATCGACCCCCGAGGCGCGTGCCGCCGCCAGGTCCGCGGCCATGCGCACCGTGTCGATCAGGTTCACCACCGTACCCTCGGGAACGGGCATGCCGTTGGTTCCGTAGGTGTAATTGACAATCGCCAGCCGTATGCCGCAATGCGTGAGGTAAAGCGGGTTATTTTTGTTGTAATCAGCGCTGTCCGCGAACGCGCCCGTGTGGCGTATTCCGCAGCGGTCCAGCTCCTCGACGCTCGTGCGGATGCCTTCGGCGCCGTTGTCGCAGCAGTGGTTGTTGGCCAGCACGGCGACATCCACGCCTGCGTCGCGCAGGGCGTCGGCCAGCGCCGCGGGCGACCGGAAAAGCGGATAGCCCGTATAGCGGCTGCGGCGCGTGAGGGTGGTTTCGAGGTTCACCACGGCCAGGTCGGCGGCCCTGATGCGGGGCGCGAGCGTCCGGAAAACGGGTTCGTAGTCGAAGCCGTCGCCGCGGCGCACGGCATCGACCTGCGGCATGTGCTGCATCACGTCGCCGCCGAAAAACAACCGCATCCGCCGGGGCGGCGGCACAGCCGGTCAGG
>ERZ791741.1994-NODE-1994-length-15446-cov-5.452147_pt1 | contig 15446 bp, 12 predicted proteins | sample MGYA00510040_ERZ791741 | MGnify/ENA primary metagenome ERZ791741 (study PRJEB30046, sample SAMN00791960) | human gut metagenome | study: EMG produced TPA metagenomics assembly of the A metagenome-wide association study of gut microbiota in type 2... | reverse complement strand
TCGCTACCTCCACCTTGGCAAGGTGGCGCTCTACCAGATGAGCTACGGCCGCATGGCGGAGAGTTTGGTTTTGTCGCGCTCTCTCCGGGCGACGAATGCTATTATATGGCATTCGATGTAAAAAGTCAAGCTTTTTTCGCCCATTTTTTTCAAAAAGTCATACGCTTACTGCTTTTCTACGGTGTCCGGCCAGTTTTTCAGCAGGTCATTCAGGTCTACTTTGTACTGTTTGCCGCAAAACTGGCAGTTGACCTCGGCAATGGGGTCTTCATCGCGCAGTTTTTCCACCTCTTTTTTGCCAAGGCTGCGGATGGTGCGCTCCACGCGGTCCAGGCTGCAATCACAGCAATAGTCAATGCGGGTGGAATCCAGCAGTTCGGGGTTAAAGCCGTCCAGCGCCATATTCAGGATATCGGGAATACTTTTACCCTGCTGCAGCAAGGTGGTAATGCCGGGCATTGCGCCGATATTCTTTTCCAGGCGGGTGATCTCATCCTCGGTTGCGCCGGGCATGAGCTGCACGATAAAACCGCCCGCGCACTGCACCGTCAGATCCGGGTTGACCAGAACGCCCAGCGCACAGACCGTTGGTGTCTGCTCACTGATGGCAAAATAGTTGGTGATATCCTCGGCAATCTCACCGGAAACCAGCGGCACCTGGCCGATATAGGGTTCCCGCATACCAAGGTCGCGGATCACATCCAGCGTGCCATCCTTACCCACGGCAGCACCGACGTTCAGGTGGCCGTCCGCGCGCGGGGGCAGCTCCACGATGGAGTTTTCGACATAGCCTTTTACATCGCCCGCGCCGTTGGAAACGGCCAGAATACGGCCCGCCGGGCCGCCGCCCTTGATCTGTACGGTGACAGAATCAGAATCCGATTTGAGCATCTGGCCCATCATGGCAACACCGGTCAGCAGGCGGCCCAGGGCTGCGGTGGTAACGGCGCTGGTTTTGTGCAGCTGCTCCATTCGGCGCACAACGGCGGTGGAATCAATGCCATAGAACAGGATGCCGCCGTTTTCCGAAATGCCGCGCAGCAGGTTGCTGCTGTTTTCATTTTTTGTTTCACACATAGAATCAATGACCTCCCGAAGCAGGGGTGCGGCGGTTAGGCCGAGGTGCCGTCTGCTTCCTGTGTATACTGCTTGACTGCCGTGATGATCCAGCGCTGGCTGTCCGGCCGGACAGGGCCAAAGCTTTCGCCATCGGCAATTTTGACCGGGTCAAAGCCGTATCTGGTTAGCAGCGCTTTGACGGTATCAAGCGGGTAGCTGTATTCCGAGAAAGATTCATGGAAGTCTTCCCCGGTATCTTTATAGTGGATATCAATGCTGAGGTCCACGCGGCCTGTCTGTGGGTCATAGCGGTTGCTCCAGCGGCAGGCGGCGTCATCCTCATCAAAATCAAAAGTCTGGCCGGAAAGCACTTTTTCATGCTTATAGGGTGTGTTCAGGTCAAACACAAAAACGCCGTCTTTTTCCATAAAGAACGCGGCTTTTGCGATGGCCTTTTCAAAGTTTTCCAGCGGACCGATGTGGTTATAGGTATCGAAAGTGGAAACCGCGGCGCGGATGGTCCCGTACAGGTCCAGCTGCAAAAGGTCCTGGCACAGCAGCATGGGGTTGGTCAGCGGCAGGCCAAGGGCATCGGCTTTGTCCCGCAGGACGCTGAGCATTTCTTCCGAAACGTCAATGCCGATCATATCGTACCCAGCCTGGGCCAGCATCAGGGTCAGCTCGCCGGTGCCGCAGCCGAAATCTGCCACAATGCCATCCTGGATGCCGTGGGCTTTCAGCTCCCCGGTCACATAGGCGAACAGCGCATCATAATCGGCTGCGCCGTTGAACTCGTCATAAAAATAGGCAAATTCCTGATACGCCATGGTTTAGGCCTCCGGTGCCAGGCAGGCATCCAGATACTGGCGCAGTTCTTCGACCCCGGTCCCCTTTTCGGCGCTGGTCAAAAACACCTGCTTGCAGCCATAGGGGGCGCAGGTGATGCGGAACTCTTCCAGCTGGGCGGTCATCTCAGATTTTTTGAGCTTATCCGCCTTGGTCAGCGCCACAACAAAGGGAATCCGGTGGAAGTGCAGGTATTCCATCATCTGCACATCGTCCGCGCTGGGGGCATGGCGGCTGTCCAGCAGCTGCACCAGCACATTCAGCGCGCGGTCCGCTTCAAAATAGCTGTTGATCAGCTCGTCCCAGCGCTCACGGTCCGCATTGGACACCTTGGCGTAACCATAGCCGGGCAGGTCCACAAAATAGGCGGTATCCACACGGTAAAAGTTGATGGTTGCCGTTTTGCCCGGCGTTGCGCTGACGCGCGCCAGATTTTTGCGGTTGCACAACCTGTTGATCAGGCTGGATTTGCCCACGTTGGAACGGCCGGAAAAGACAAATTCCGGGCGGTCGCTTTCCGGCAGCTGGCTGGAAAGGCCATAGGATGCCTGAAATTCACTGCGATTATAATTCATAAATACAACTCCCTTTTCCGGCTTTTCCGCATTGGTCACATCACGGCAGCAGGTTCCTTGGCGGTGCTCTGCTCGGTTGCGATCAGCTGGGTAGCCTGCGGCATGGTGCGTTTGTGGGCAGCGGATGCTGCGGGCAGGATGAGTGCATGTTTGAGCACCTGAGAAAGGTCACTGACGGGGATGAACTTGACGGCCTTTTTGACCTCCTCATCCACCTCGTACAGGTCGGGCTTGTTGGCTTCAGGGATGAGCACGGTGGAAATGCCCTCGCGGAAGGCTGCCATGCTCTTTTCTTTCAGGCCGCCGATGGGCAGAACATTGCCGTGCAGGGTGATTTCGCCCGTCATGGCAAGGTCGTGGCGAACCGGAATCTCGGACAGCGCAGAAATCAGCGCGGTGGTCAGGGTGACACCGGCGGAGGGGCCGTCCTTGGGTACAGCGCCTTCGGGGGCATGGATATGGATATCGGTGTTCTTGAACTTATCCGGCACAATGTGGTAGGTTTCGGCATGTACGCGGGCATAGGTCAATGCCAGGTGAGCGCTCTCTTTCATTACATCGCCCAGGCTGCCGGTGATCTCCACCTTGCCGGATCCGTTGGGGATGATGGAAACTTCGATGGGAAGCATCTCTCCGCCCACGCTGGTCCAGGCCAGGCCGTTGGCAATGCCAACAGCATCGGTGCGGGAAATAAAGGTCGGCTTGACCTTTTCGGGACCGAGCATTGCTTTGACCATGGCAGGGGTAACATTGATCTTATCTTTCTCCCCTGCGGCGATCTTTTGAGCGCACTTGCGCAGCACGGCGGTGATGGTGCGCTCCAGAGTACGCACGCCGGCTTCGCGGGTGTAGCCGTCAATGATCTCATACAGCGCCGCCGGGGCCATAGTAACGCGGGATTCCAGGCCGTTATTTTTGAGCTGTTTGGGCAGCAGATGGCGGCGGGCGATGTTGAACTTTTCCACGCGGGTATAGCTGGGCAGTTCAATCACATCCATACGGTCATACAGCGGGCCGGGAATGTGGGAAGCATCGTTGGCGGTGGTAATGAACAGCACGTTGCTGAGGTCAAACGGGATATCAAGATAGTTATCCTTAAAAGTCTTGTTCTGTTCAGGGTCCAGCACTTCCAGCAGGGCGCTGGAAGGATCGCCGCGGTAGTCCCCCGCCAGCTTGTCGATCTCATCCAGCAGGATGACCGGGTTGGAGGACTTGGCGGTATTGATGGCGCTGATGATGCGGCCGGGCATTGCGCCGATGTATGTACGGCGGTGGCCGCGGATCTCGGCCTCATCATGCACGCCGCCAAGGCTCATGCGGGCAAAGTTGCGGTCCATGCAGGCGGCAACGGAGCGCGCAATGGAGGTTTTGCCGACCCCCGGAGGGCCGACCAAGCAGATGATCTGGCCCTTGACATCCGTATTGAGCTGGCGGACGGCCAGAATTTCCAGAATGCGCTCCTTGACCTTTTCCAGACCATAGTGGTCATGGTCCAGCACCTTGCGGGCATGGGCCTGGTTCAGATCATCCTTGGTAAAGGTGTGCCAGGGCAGGCCGATGACGGTATCCAGATAGCTGCGAATCACGCTGATTTCGGCCTGATTGCCGGCCATTTTGCCAAGGCGCTCGCATTCTTTCAGCAGCTTTTCCTCGCTGGCGGCATCCAGGTGCAGGTCCTGAATCTTCTGGGCATACTTTTCCGCTTCGGCGCGGGTATCCTCGGCATCGCCCAGTTCTTCGCTGATGATGTGCATCTGCTCCCGCAGGTAGTAATCGCGCTGGTTTTTATCCATCTGGACGTTCACTTTATCGTCCAGTTCTTTCTCAATGGCCAGCACTTCACATTCCTGTCGCATCACAAGCAGGAGCTTTTCCAACCGGCTGGGGATGGAATTTTCCTGCAGAATGGTCTGCTTGTCCTCATATTTCAGCAGCAGGTTGGCCGGCATATATTCGCTCAGGTAGAGCGGATTATCCGAGGAGACGATGTTATACACCACATCCTTGGAGATTTGCGGGCTGTAGGAGAGATACTCCTCAAAGCACTCTTTCAGGCTGCGAACCAACGCCTCGGTCTGGGTGCGCTTATCTGGTGCCACACCACGCACGGGAGCGGGGCGGACATCAGCCTGCAGGTATTTGCCACTGGCATCCAAGTCCAGCAGTTTAGCACGGGACTTTCCTTCTACCAGTACCTTGACCAGATCTTCGGATACACGCAGCACCTGCTTAATTTCCGAAATGACGCCATAGGCATACAGATCCTGGGCAGTGGGCTCCTCTGTCTCCATATCCTTTTGCGCAATCAGGAAAATATTGCTGTTGGCGTGCATGGCGGCCTCGATGGCGGCAATGGACTTCTGGCGGCCCACCTCAAAGTGGACCACATTATTGGGGAACACCACCAGCCCGCGCAGTGCGACCACCGGCAGGTGCATGGCGTTATGGGCCACACGAACCCTTACTTTTGCTTCTGACATATCTTTCCCTCCCCGGGCCAGCTGGCCGCGGATTTTATTTCAAGTACGGCAATCAGCGCTTTGTTCTGGCGCGTTTGCCATGGTTTTATTTTGCTTTTGCCTGCATCGGGCATTCGTACAGCCCACGGATGACCGCGCTGCCGCAGGCAGGCCGCGGCAGCAGCACATTCAACGCAGATGGCAGAACTTCCGCTTTCAACTCCATCACCGGGGCACACTCGCCATCAATTGTGGCAATGATGGGGCGGTTGTCCAGCACCTGCATTTCCACGCTGCGGGCACGATAAAAGGTCATAAAGCTGCGGAACTCCGGCACGATGGTATCGGCATCCTGCATGTGCCGCCCGGCTTTGTATTTGGCCAAAATTCCCGCAACCTGAATGCGGGAGATGGGTTTGACCAGCACAATATCGAGCAGGCCGTCATCCATGGCTGCATAGGGCGCAGCCTGATAACCGCCGCCGTAATAGCCGCCATTACAGATGGCCGCCATCATGTAAGTACCGGTATGCTCTTTGCCGTTGATCGCAACGCGCAGCTTGTGGCCGAAGCGGCTGAGCATAGCCTGTAGAATCGAGAGCGTATAGGCTGCTGTTCCCCCGCATCCCGGCAGCCGCCGGAATTTTGGGATGCCATATGCCACCTGAGCGTCCAGCCCAGCGGCGCAGATATCGATTCCGATACCAAGGGATGTTTGCAGCAGGTCCACCCGGCAGGGCTGTGCCTGCAGCTGGGCGGCAAAATCTAAAAAAGGCGCTTGGCCCGCCGCGCCGAAGTTGCGCACATAGTCGTTCCCGCTGCCGCAGGGCACACAGCCGACCGCTACATTCGCGCTGCCTGCCGCGCCCTGAACCAGCTCGTTCAGCGTTCCATCTCCACCGCAGGCATACAGCGCCACCGGGGTACCGGATGCCGCATACCGGTGGGCTGCTTCGCGGGCCTGACCGGCATACTGTGTGACAACAATTTGAGGCTGGGGCAGCTGGAGCTGGCAGGCCGCCGCCTGGATCTGGGGCACAAGCTCTGCGCTTGCATCCCGTTTTCCTGCAACGGGGTTGATGAAAAATACCTGTTCCACCGCGGTGCTCCTTCTGCCCAATAGGAACCGCTTTGCCCTTCACGGGGGTAGCAGCTCTTATTTCTGGCTCCAAAAATACAGAATATATTGTATCTGGTTTGGCTGTAAATAGCAAGTGCTTACTACAAGATGTTACAATTTGTGCGGATAAAATTCACAAGATGTTCGATTTTGTCCGATTTGTCCGCTCCATTTTTGCCTGCTGTTATTCGCGCGGGCGGGCCAGGGCATCGCGGCGGAACGCCTGCATGGCGGCTTCGTCCTCAAAGCTGGCAATGTACAGCTGGTCCCCCATTTCGCGGGCCAGAACTTCCGGCAGGCGCGGAGCCGCGTTCAGGCAGGAGCGGTACTTTTTCAGCAGCTCCTCATGCGGCATGCGGTAACGCAGTTCATCGTGGCGGCCCGCACAGCAGCAGTAGCGGTGGTAACGCGCCAGCGGATGGTGCGCAGCGCCGAACGCCACCATATCGGCCCAAATCTGGTACAGGTCCAGCCCGCCGGCATAGTTGAGCATATCCACCGTATAGCCGCCGGCCGGGCGCATGTTGACTTCCAGCCCCAGGATATCCCCCGCATTGCCCAGGCTGGGCTTGGCGGTTTTCAGGCGGAAAAATTCCAGGTGGAAAAAGCGGCTTTTTGCCCCAAAGGCTTTCAGGGCGGCTTCGCCCATTTTGCGCAGTTCGGGGCTGATTTCCGGTGCAACATAGTACCACATCGGCTTTTTGCCGTGGGCAATCTCCATGATGCTGTCCGGCGTAACATGGCTGGCGGCATAGATCGGCTCGGCATTGGCATCGGCCACGCCGTCAAAGGTCACGATCTCACCATCCACAAATTCTTCCAGGATATAGTTGGCCGCATTGGGGCCCTCCTGCTGGAAAAATTTGTTCAACTCGGTTTTATTCTTGAACTTATGGGTGCCGTTTGCCCCCACGCCGTTATCCGGCTTGGCAATGACGGGCCAGCCGACAGTTTTGGCGAAAGCCTGGGCCTCCGTTACATCTGCCGTCACACACCAGCGGGCGGTGGGGATACCGGCTTTCTGGTAGTAGGTTTTCATCACGGATTTGCGCTTGAACTTTTCGATCTCAGCGGATTTAATGCCGGTGGTGATATTAAAATCTGTCCGCAGGCGGGCATCCTGTTCCAGCCAATATTCATTGTTGCTTTCTACCCAGTCGATCTTGCCATACTTGAAAGTGAAAAAGCCCATGGCGCGCAGCATTTCATCATAGTTTTCCATGTTGTCCACACGGTAATACTCGGTCAGTGCGCTTTTGAGCAGGGCGGGCAGCGTTTCGTAAGGGGCATCGCCAATGCCAAACACATTTACGCCATTGGCACGCAGGCGGTCACAAAAATTCCAGTAATTTTCCGGGAAATGCGGTGAAACAAAAACAAAATTCATTTTTCCTGTACCCCTTTTCCGGCCGCCGCAACGGCATGAAACTTTATTATTTTGTATAATTTTACATTATATCCACTGTTGCGGCGGGATGCAAGGTGTTTTTCGCCCACGGTGGGTTGCTGCCATGCCCGGCATGGGGCAGATATGGCATGGTTTACGTTGATATTTTACTGCGTGTATATTATAATAAAGTTGTTTTATTGTTTGATATTTAGGGCAACACCGCACAATTCCCGCCTGACGGCTTAAGCACCGCTCCGGCGGCTGCGGCACTTAGAATTATGCGGTATTGCCTTAGCTTATATCAGCTTTCAAATTTTATTTCTTTGCCCCAAAGGATGTGTTACTACTGGCAAAAAATTCAACTTTACCAAAACTTACCCGCAATGGACGGTTGTTCCTCGGTGGTGCCCTGCTGGGGGTACTGGTGTTTGTGCTGGTGTTCGGGGTCAGCACACTGGATGTAACCAACGATGCCTTTTGCCGCGGTGGGTATATTGAAAAGGACATCCAGCAGCATTATGCCGGGTGGCTGTTTTACCGCCAAAGCTCCGCTGGCTGGCCGCTTTGCATTGCCCGCGGCATCAACTATCCGGATGGGCTGAGCGTTGCTTATACCGACTCTATCCCGCTGGTGGCTGCCCTGTTAAAGCCGGTTGCCAACCTTGTGGGCGGAACGTTCCAGTATATGGGGTGGTTCACGCTGGTCTGCTTTGCGTTGCAGGGCGGGTTTGGCGCGCTGCTGGCAGGGCTGTTCCTGCCGGGGTACGCGGCACCGCTTGCGGCGGACCTGCTGTTTGTTACCAGTCCGGTTTTGTTTGAGCGTGTGTTCCGGCATACCTCGCTGGGGGCACAGTTTTTTGTGCTGGCTGCACTCTATTTTTATTTTGCTGCACGGCGCAAAGGGCAGTATGCCTCCCGCGGGCTGTTTGCGCTGAACGTGCTGGCGGTAGGCATCCACCCCTACTTTCTGCCGATGACCTATGCCATCACGCTGGCGCTGCTGCTGGAATATGCACTGCACAACCGCCAGCTTGCGGGGCCCGGCCTGTACCTTGCCGCCAACTTTAGCGGCACGGCACTGCTGGGCTGGGCACTGGGGCTGCTGTACGGCAGTGCTTCCAGCGGCGGGCAGGCATTGTACGGCTATTTCTGCATGAACCTGAATGCACTGTGGAACCCCGTGGGGGTAAACGGCGTGCTGTACAGTCGGGTGCTGCCCGCACAGAACCAGGTTTACGGCAATTATGATGCCTTTGCCTACCTGGGGCTGGGCGTGCTGATTGCCCTGCCCATTGCGGTGGTTTTGCTGCGGCGGCAACTGGGCGGCATGCTGCGCCGCCACTGGGCATTGGCCTGCTGCTGCACGGTTTTAACGGTGTTTGCCATCAGCAACGTGATTACCGCAAACGGCGCAACGCTTGCCACGCTGCCGCTGCCCGCTTCGCTGATCAAACTTTTTTCCATCTTCCGTTCCAGTGGGCGGCTGTTCTGGCCAATCTATTACCTGCTGATGTTGCTAACCCTTGTGGGCCTTGCCCGGCTGAAAGGCCGCTGGCTGCTGGCGGGTGCTGCCCTGCTGGCTGTGGTACAGGTTTGGGATGTAAGCCCCGGCATGGTGCAGCGCAGTGCGGCAATGCTGCAGGCCATGCAGACCGATGCGTTCCCCACCGAGATGGAGAGCGATTTCTGGCAGGCAGCGCAGCAGTATACGGCGGTTGTCTCAATGGATGAAATTCAAGATGACGCGTTGCATCTAGCCCTGTTTGCCGCGGACAACGGCATGACGACCAACGACCCGTTTGCCGCCCGCTATGATGAAACGGCATTGGCCGCCCAACGGGAAACGCTGCTGACGGAGCTTGCTGCCGGAACCGTGCGGGAGGATACGTTGTATCTGTTTGCAGAGGAAGGTGCCTTTTTGTCAGCCGTGGAACCGGTGAAGGACAATGCCTGGTGCGGCAGGGTAACGAGTACGGACGGCACATGCAGCTGGTATGTGATTGCGCCGGGGCTGCAGGGGCAGAACTTTGATGCGCTGTGCACCCCCTATGACGAAAATTATCCCCTGCGCCTTGCGGATTACACTGACGCCCTGTGGAACCGCGGTGTGCTGGACGAAACGAAACAGACGGTATGCTTTGCAGATTCCCCCTTTGTGCGCCGCAAGCTGGAACATGCCAGTGTGCTGTGCGCCGATGGGAAAGAATACAGAATTAAAACGATTGACGACCACGATGCAGGCTGGCTGATGGTGACACTGGATATCCCGGACGCGACCGTTTTGTGGGATAAAGAATTGGAGAGTAAATAATGCAGGAACTACATGTAAAAAGCCTTTTGCCCGTGCGGCTGGACAAATACCTGATGGAGCAGTTCCCTGCCCTGGGGCTGGGGCGGCTGAATAAGGCGCTGCGGGAAAACAAAATTAAGCTGAACGGCAAAAAGCAGCCCCTTGCCACCCGTGTGCAGAACGGCGATGTGATCCGCGTTTACCTGCTGGACGACCAACTTGGACTGACCTCCCAGGAGGGGCCGGAGTTTTTGCAGGCACGCGCCCCGGCGGAATTTATTTATGAAAACGATGATTTGATCGTGGCCAACAAGCCCGCGGGTATCCCGGTGGATGGCGACGAATCTGACACCCTGCTGAACCGCGTACTGCGCCGCCTGTATGAGGAAAAGCGGTGGGACGCCGCCCATGAGCCGCGCCTGTGCCACCGGCTGGACACCGGCACCAGCGGCCTTGTGCTGCTGGCAAAGACCGCGGCGGCGGAAGAATTTTTGGTAAACGCCATCAAAGAGCGGTTGATTCGCAAGACTTACCTGTGCGTAACCTTTGGCCGTCCGGTACCACCCGCTGCCACGCTGCACAGCTTTTTAACGAAAGATTCTGTGCATGGCATTGTGCGCATTCTGGACGAGCCGAAATCCGGTGCAAAAGAGATCATTACCGCATATGATACCATTGCCGTCAGCGGACGTTTGGCGCTATTACGGGTGGAGCTGGTAACGGGCCGCACCCACCAGATCCGCGCTCATCTGGCCAGCATTGGCTGCCCGATTTTGGGCGATTCCAAGTATGGCAACAATGCCGCCAACCGGGAGCTGAAGCTGAAATATCAGGCTCTGTGCGCCTGGGAACTGGCGTTCCCCAAAAAGATCAGCGACCCACAGTTTGCCGCTTTGGCTGGCAAGGTGTTCCGCGCACCCAAGCCATGGTATTACCAGCAGGTACTGGATGGAACGCTGAAATAAGCGTTATGCGCCAGGGGATTGATTTTTCGCATCCTGCATGCTTTTACTGCTTTATGATTGCTACCTTGCAAATTTAATCACATTTCCAAAGTAAAAACCGGATTTGACTGCACAATGGTGCTCGTTTCCGCGATCACCTGTCTGACGCTTTTACACAGTCTTGGAAGTGTCGGTGCCGGTACGATCATTGCTGCTATTTTAGTCGGCACTTTGGTCGGCATCATCAACCGGGCCTTCGGCAGACAACGAGATGCACTGCTTGGTAAAAATGAGGAAGCTGCTGATGCCGCAGCCGATTCTGCTTCCCATTATGTCGTTACCATCTCCCGTGAATTCGGAAGCGGCGGCCGCGAAATCGGAAAACTTCTGGCCGATGCGCTTGGTTTTACTTACTACGATTCACAGCTTATCCGTCTTGCTGCGGAAAAAAGCGGGTATACACCGGAATATGTCGAGCAGAATGAGCAGACTTTAAAAAATCCGGTTCTTCATGATTTCTTCGCATGGTACACCGGACCGTTAGAACAGACCGATCTGCCAAAAGTCGACCAGCTTTTTCAGAAGGAAACAGAGGTCATCCGCACGCTTGCACAAAAAGAGTCCTGCGTTATCGTTGGCCGGCTGGCCAATTACATATTAAAAGACCGTCCTGGTGCTTACCACGTATTTATCTCTGCAGATACAGCAACCGAAGCCGCCAGAGTCGCAGAACGCGACCACATTTCTGTCGATGAGGCTGCTGCAAAAGTAAAAAAGGTGAACCACGAGCGCGCGGTTCACTGCAAGCATTTCACAAAGACGGACTGGGGCAATGTGAAAAATTATGATCTCTGTATCAAATCCGATGATTTCGGAGTGGAGGATACGGCAAAAATTATCAGGGAACTGTTTCAGAAGAAAATGGGCGTGTGATATAAAAAACGGGAGGCTTTTGCCTCCCGTCATGTGTTTTTCTATAAAACAGCCTGCAAAATTAGTGACATAATCACAATGACCGCACATACCACACCGCTTATCCGCATCGTCCTGCTGACCACTTTTTTCTCACTTATCCGTTTGATCCATCCCGTTGTATACAGTATGTTTGCAATAAGCGTGCCAAGCGTCCACGCATACAGATCCCGCTTCACACTTCTCCAAAACGGAGACACTGCCAGTCCACCTGCGTCCATGACCATTGCAATCAGTATTGTGATCACACCGGTAATTCCTATGATCCGTACCCGTTTTAAGAGCCTCGCGTTGTTTGTCTCTGTATAATCCGTTACTTTGATTACGGTTTCCTTTAATTCCTCATTCATCTGCTCGCTTTTCCTTTCTCCATCAATGATTTCCCGGATATCAACTTCATAAAAATCTGCAAGTTCCAAAAGCATGCTGATATCGGGCATATTGCTTCCCGTCTCCCAGCGTGACACCGTACGGCTTGTGATCTGAAATTTTTCCGCAAGCTGCTCCTGTGTCAGCTTCTTTTCATTGCGCAGTTGTTTTAAAAAATAACCTGTCTTTTTCTGATCCATAATGAAATCTCCTCTTGCTTTCCATCCATGTAAATCTGCTCCTCCTTTCACAGATTACAATACCTGTTTTTTCCGGCAAAAACCACGACATAAAGCGAGAACTGCCGTATTTTCTGCACCGGACATGAAATGTCTGCCCGGAAATCCCGTTTAATTACAAATCATACTTATCTTTTCTTTTTATTTCTTTTTCATTTTAGAAATTCTTTCATTGTAGATGTCATCAAACAATTGAATATCTTTCAAATGTTTAAAATCAAACTTTCCCTTTATTGGATGATCCTGCAACTCTTTTAACCGTATATAGGTCAATTCTTTTTCTGCCTCAAACAGGTCTGCCTGATTTCGTATATTGAGCTTATTAATCAATACATCTGAATTTGGATAACAATATGTTTTATCTGGCATATTTCTTTATTACCTCTTGCCGGACTTCTTCTGTAGTCAGCTCCCCCCGCGAAACCTGCATCATCTTTTGCAGAAAATCGCGATTGAAATACATTCCTTCTATTGCCATTGTTGCCGTAACATTTTGAATTTTCAGAAGGTTTTCTTTTTCTTTATAAGTCATAAAATCCACCTCCATATTTTTTATTATTATACCACACCCCTCAATCATCCGCATCCTTCTGCTGACATCTTTTATTCAGATTCTGTCCTATTCACAAGACAATACACGGTATATGTATACGTTCCATCCTCATTTTTCACAGTAGAATCTCCATTGGGCGGTTCACTTTTTCTTGCCCTGTGACACAAATTTGCATATACTTATTTTATCAAATAACATCAGGAGAAACCCATGATCTATTTAAAAAATCCCCTGTGCCTTGGCATGGAAGAATCAGAATATAAAGAAATGCTCGCTCTGGGCGGTATGCGCCAGAAACATTTTGAAAAAAATGAAGTGATTTTGTCTGCCGGATGCACCACGCACGAGATCGGGCTGGTGCTGTCCGGAAGCGTTAATATTGAAAATCTCGACCTGTGGGGCAGCAAAAGCATTTTGAGCAACATCGGTGCCGGACAGGTTTTCGGGGAAACCTATGCATTTTTCCGCGAAACACTGATGGTCGATGCGGTTGCTGCCCAGCAGACCGATATTCTATTCTGGAATCTGGATATTCTCGTCCACACGCCGCATCCCGCAAGCACCTGGCAGCCAAAATTTATCCGGAATCTGCTACAGATCTCCCTGCGCAAAAATCTCGCGCTCTCCCAGCGGATTTTCTGTACAACCCCGAAAACGATCCGCGGGCGGCTGCTTGTCTATCTGTCAAACCAGGCGGCAAAAGCCGGCAGCAATCATTTTAAGATTCCGTTTGACCGACAGGGGCTGGCGGACTATCTGAATGTCGACCGCAGTGCGCTTTCCAAAGAGCTTGGCAAAATGCGGGACGAAGGAATTCTGACCACCCGGAAAAATGCGTTTACCCTGTACTGATTGTCTCATGAGCCGCTCCTTTATGTTTCATTTTCAAAGGCCTTTCACTAATAATACAAACGAAAAATCGGAAAGGTTACAAAAAAGGAACCCTGTCCGGATATCTTTCCGGACAGGATTCCTTTTTATTATGTTCTCCTACTCTGCCAGCTTAAACCTGCCAACCAGATTTTTCAGTCCTTCCGACTGTGCGGAAAGCTCCTGGCTTGTTGCAGAAGTCTCTTCCGCAGCTGCGGAGTTGCTCTGTACGACACTGGAAATCTGCTCGATTCCCTGCTCGATCTGCTTTAACATATCTGCCTGCTCGGTAGAACTCTCGCTGGCGCCCTTTGCCGCATTCGCAAAATCATTCATGGATTCAAGAATCTTATTTAATGCAGCAACCGTCTTTTCTGTAATCTGGTTTCCGTTTTCAATTTCCTGCAGAGATTTTTCAATCAGATCGCGAGTATTGACTGCCGCCTGTGCACTGTCACCCGCCAGTTTTCCGATCTGATCTGCCACAACCGCAAAACCTTTTCCGGCTTCCCCGGCACGTGCTGCCTCAATGGAAGCATTCAGGGACAACAGGTTGGTCTGACTTGCAATCTCCTCGATGGAACCGATGATGTTTTGGATTTCCTGTGAGGTACTGCTGATCCGCTCCATGGCATTGGTCAATGCCTGTAATTCTTCTCTGCTTTGATCTGCCTGTTCTACGGCAGTGCGTACCATCTGGTAAGCCCCGGAAGCGCTCTCTGCGCTGGATTCTGCAATTCCGCTGACACTCTCTACCGTTGCTGTCAGTTCTTCTACTGCACCTGCCTGATCGGTGGCACCTTCTGCCAAAGCCTGTGCCCCGCCTGCCAGCTGCCCGGAACCGGATGCCACCTGCTCAGATGCTTCATTAATCTGTGTCAGGGTATCACTCAGTTCATGTTTTAATTTGCTTATGGACTCATACTGCTGTCTGAAATTACCAATATAAATCTGTTCATTATTACTGGATACATTGAAATTTCCTTCTGCCATTTCTCCCAGAAGATAACTGGTATCCTGCACAATCACCTCCAGAGTTTTGCATGCCTGCCGGAAATTACCGGCAAGTTTTCCGAGTTCGTCTGGAGATTCATAATTTATTTCCACATCAAGCTGTCCTGCTTTCAGTTTCTCAGCTGCACCTTCCAGTTCCTGAATTGGCTTTAGCATAATTCCGGTAATGGTGGTCCGGATGACAGTGGAGAAAGCCACTGCTCCTGTTCCTATGAGAATCATCAGAATAATGCTCACAATTCCCGTTACCCTGGCAGATGTATACTGACTCTTTGCCTCTGCGGATGCCACTTTTCCGATATCAACCAATATATCCTGAAGTTTCTCTGTTGCATCATTATAATCGGAATTAAACAGTGCCAGAGCTTCGTCATTTTTATTCTGCTGCGCCAGTTCCATGAGCGCTACCCGCTGTTTTTTCAGTTCTTCTATCGCATCTTTTAATCCCGCAACTTCCTTTTTATCATGAAAAGACTTCTCCAGTGTGGTAACATTTTTTCCAACCTGATCTGCATACTGCTGTGCCGAATTAAGATAACTCTGTGTGGAAGCTGTATCATCGGTTGTCATCGACCACAAAATATATTTTCCCACAAGCTGTATATCTTTACGGATTTCCATCTGCAATGTGCTGTTTGCATATGCTTCCTTGTAAAACTTATAAGTATCCACATTCATCATTACAATGGAAACAAGCGAAACAACCATAGCAACAGCAAACGTTACAATGACTGTAGTAAATGCAT
>ERZ791741.1980-NODE-1980-length-15520-cov-5.764824_pt1 | contig 15520 bp, 16 predicted proteins | sample MGYA00510040_ERZ791741 | MGnify/ENA primary metagenome ERZ791741 (study PRJEB30046, sample SAMN00791960) | human gut metagenome | study: EMG produced TPA metagenomics assembly of the A metagenome-wide association study of gut microbiota in type 2... | reverse complement strand
TATTATAGGCTTCATCGGGATGATGGTCTAAGATAATAGAGCCAGCTATCTTTCCGTCATACCTGACAACAAAAAGAGTATTATTTTCTATGCCAACAACCGCATCTTCACGAATAGGATAAATGCCTTTTATCCATCCGGGATAGTTGGTGGTAGCTGATAGATAATCATTCAGATCATCATACAACTTTTCTAATTCGTCAATATCGGCAGGTGTGCCGGATTCTATTACAAACTTCATAATTGCAACTGTTTGGAATGCAAAGGTATAATTTCCACCTTAATAAAAGAGGTTTCCTTTTAAGATAGTGGAAATCATACTCTTTTAGGTAGTTATTCTTTCCAGCTTTCAAAGTAATGCTTTTGGAGCAGCTTATCAATATCACTTTGGCGATAGATGATTTTACCTTTTATCTGGATAAAGGGGATTAGCCCTGTGTCTCTCCACTCTTGCAGGGTTCGCAGACTGACATTCAGTTTCTTGAAAACTTCATTGTTAGAAAGAAAACGTTCCCCGTTCAGGTGGGGTTTGTAATGTTTGACAATAGATTCAATGCCATTCAGCATCGAATCAAGCGAAGAAATAAATTCTTTGACTTGTGGTGTATCTTTATTGATTAATTCCATGATTGAAAGATTGTTTTATTGAAATATTGATTTCAAGATTGCTAGATAGCTAATCAGTTGAATGATTAACTGATTGATTAGTTTCGCAGATAGTCACCCAGTGATGAAAGGCTAAGCACGTCTTTTGCTGGATCATAATTTATGTAAATCCGTTTAGGAGCAGGAGCTATAAAATACAGACTGTCTTCTTTCTGTATTTCATAAGTAGCGGGTGAAGCCTGTTTGGTGGTTTCCGATACATATATAATAGAGAGAAGATAATCGTTGTCATTCCGGTAGATGATTACCGTAGGATTCAGATTAATGCTTTCCCATGTGCCAACAATGGAGAACAGGTTGAAAGATGGATAATCTTCTTTAGTTCTTTTCATAAGGCGTGATTTGTTTGGGTGATTGATTTTGTGTTTCACTATCCGCAATAATTCTTTCAACATCAGAAGACTTATAATAAATTTTGCTCCCTATTTGAGAATAAGCCAGTCGCCCACTACTTCGGTAATATTGCAGCGTTCGCTTACTAAAGCCTAACAACAGGTATACTTCCTGACTATCCAGCCAGTTTTCTACTTTCTGAGTATGAGTGCTGAACAAACTCTCTATCCGTTTGGCAAACTCCGTGAACCTCTCACAGACATACGAAAAGGTTTTCTTTTCAATGGTTACTACTTCCATTCTTTCAATTTTTAATGGTTTATAAAACGTGTGATTCTATTTTCATCGGCAAATAAAGGAAGAATTAAGAGCCGTTTTCAAAACTGTCTAAGGATGGCATAGTAAGTTCAGCATTGGCTTGATGGCAAAAAACTTTCTGCCATCGCAATTTAGCAAGCAGATTATTTGCATGTTTCCGACAAGTAACATATATTTGTTCCCAAATAGTAACAATGCGTAAAATGAAAGGAAAAAGCATAACAGGAGAAAGAGATCGGGAAGCTACCGAAAAGCGGTTGCTAGATACTATTGGTAAAATGATTGCCGAAGATGGCTTCGAGAAAATCGGCATTAACGCTATAGCTACCCAATCAGGTGTTTCAAAGATATTGATATACCGCTATTTCGGTTCGGTAGAGGGACTTATGGCTGCTTACATACGGCAACATGATTTCTGGCTCAATTTCCCACTTGAATATTCCAGCCGTGAAAAACTACCTGCATTCGTGAAAAGTATGTTTCAAGAACAGATTGAGCAATTAAGGAATAATCCTACTTTGAAAAGGCTTTATCGCTGGGAATTATCTTGCAATAATGATATGATTGTAAAGCTAAGAGAGCAACGGGAAAAAGTGGGAATAGACCTTGTAAAGAAAGTAAGCGAACTAACAGGGCATCCCCAAAAGGAAATTGCAGCAATAGCCTCTATGCTGACAGCATCAATTACTTATCTGGTGATGCTGGAAGATTTTTGTCCGGTTTATAATGGCATTCCTCTGAATGAGGATTCAGGATGGGAACAGATAAACGAAGGAATTGAAATTCTAATAAATAAGGTATTTGAAGATGAAAACTGATTTCATACAAATAGCCAGTTATGCTTCTAAAGCTCCTTCGGGACATAACACACAGCCTTGGAAGTTTCACATTACGGACGGTACTATTACAGTTCTCCCCAACTTAGAGGTAGCGTTACCTATCGTTGATAGAAACAATCGTGAGTTATTTATTAGCTTAGGCTGTGCTGTTGAAAACTTATGCATCGCTGCCAGCTATTTCGGTTACACTACCCATATAATAGAATGCAGTATAGAAGCAATTATTCTTGAATTAACGAAAAATGCTCTCACAATTGAAGATTCCCTATTCCATCAAATTGAGAAACGACAGACAAACCGCAATATCTATAATGGCAATAAAATATCAGATGGAATTCTACAACAACTTGAATCCATTCCAAAAGAAAATGGTATTCAATTCTACTTTACTGAAATAAATACGCCATTTGCAAATACAATAACCCAATACATAATGAAAGGGAATGAAATTCAAATGGCTGATATTGCTTTCAAGAATGAATTGCTTTCGTGGATGAGGTTTAATAAAAAACAAGTTGAGGCTACACATAACGGGCTAAGTTATTTGGTTTTCGGAAATCCGCCACTTCCTAGAATATTGGCACGTCCCATAGTTAGCTTATTCTTAAAACCTAATGTGCAAAACAAATCGGATAGAAAGAAAATAGATTCTTCTTCTCATTTTGTTGTATGCACCACCCAACAAGATACAATCAAAGAGTGGATTAACTTGGGGCGAACACTCCAACGCTTTCTGTTAAGAGTAACTGAGATCGGGATTTCTTATGCTTTCTTGAATCAGCCGTGCGAAGTTGCAGTATTAGCATTTGACTTACGAGAGAAATTACCTGTCAATAAGGAACACCCAACATTAATAATGAGAATTGGTTATGCAAAGCAAATCCCTTATTCTCCCCGTAAAAAGATTGAAACATTACTAGTCTAATATTTTTTTGATTATCATGTTCCCGATTAGTAACAATAATAAAATAACAATTTAATAAAACTAATATGAATAAAATGGGATTGACATTGATTTATTTATGGCTTGTCAGCCTTTGTTCCTGCCAACAGGAATTGATTGAGTATGAGAAAGGAGATATAAAAGTATGCATTGAACAGGGTGAACAATGGCTGCATGACTTTCCTTTGTTCTTAGGTATCAACAAAAAGAACCCACCTCAAATTGCTGTCTGGTTGGAAGATACACAAGGGAATTATCTTTCAACGGTCTATGTAACTCATAAGATCGCCACTCAATCTTGGCAAGCATCGGGAGGAAACCGACGAAAAGAAGCTCTACCTCACTGGTGCTATTCACGTGGAGTTAAATACGATGATGGACTTTATTTGCCTACAAAGAAAGAACCATTAACAGATGGTATATCAGGAGCAACCCCACATGGAAGTTTTGATATCAAATTAAGTCCGGCAATAGCATTAAAGACATTCGTTGTAAAAATAGAAATAAATCATTCCACTGATTTCAATGAAGCCTTCCCTAAATCAGCCAAAGAAGGAGAAGCTAACTATTCTGGAGGTAAAGAAGGAAGCGGACAACCAGCAATCGTATACGCTGCCAATGTAGATTTATCGGCAGGCGAAAAATCATTTGAAGCAAATCTGGTGGGGCATAGTAGTCCTAATGGCAGTTCTGGAGAAGTCAGTAAAGATACATTGGGGCTGACAACTGCTTTACATATCGTAAAACGTATAACTGTAATTATCCAATGAAAAAGATTATTCTGCTTATTATAGTAAGTTGCGCTGTTGTAATGGCAACAGCGCAACAGACAGAACGCTTCACTTTTGCCACAAGTGTAGGGACAGGAATTGACATGAACGAGCCGTCAGCCACTCCGTTTACATGGCAAGTTCTAGGTTATTATGCAATCAACAAACGGTTCTCGGTCGGCATTGGTACAGGATTATCTATTTATGAAAAAATTCTGATGCCGCTATTTGTCGATGCAAAATTTTTAACCATAAAGCCTAGAAAATTCACTCCTTATATTGAATGTGGTGTTGGATATAGTTTTGCACCGGATAAAAATGCTAATGGAGGTTTTTATTTGAATCCGTCTGTCGGGATAGAATATTCAATCTGCGAAAGTAATAAGTTATTCTTAGCTTTAGGATATGAATCCCAGAAACTTGAACAGCTAAAAACGCAAAAGCAATCATTGTTTACAGCCGAGTTTGCAGAGAAGCTAAGCCATAATGCTATTTCAATAAAAATTGGATTCATCTTTTAAAGACATAAAGAAATCATTCAGCAACATGTAACAGACTTTGGTCTGATTATTAATACTCATTAATTATTAAACACTCATGCCTATGAATGATTTATCAAAAACGAGGATTATCATCTTATTAACTGATTCCTCACAAAAAGTAACTGACACAGAAATGCAAGACGCTTATGACGAATTTATCAGGTGCATAGCAACAATTGGCAATTCAAAAGATAACTCCAACATCTTTCGGATGCTGAATCTCACTCGTATTGAGATAGCACCCTTAAAAGAGCTATATCAGTGCGAGCAGGGGAAAAAATGCGCTTAAAAATTATTATTTGCATAAAGTGCTAGCTATTATCAATGCAGAATTAGAACTATTAAGTCTAATAATTAAGCATCCTGAATCATTTGATTCCCCCACTTCACCAACATTCGTATCAGATCTATATGTAATCCCTAAGTCAAAGGACTTGGGGATTATTGGTATTGCTGAAATAGTAATAGGGTTATCTTTTTTAGGCGAAGTAGTCGGAAAAGACGGAAAGCCCGTCCCATTAGTTCGTTTAGCTCACGGTTTTGAAATCCTTTTCAATTTAAAATTTGGAAGTATATACGATAAACTGGATGCTATCTTTATGCGTAAACCATTCAATCTGACCAAAACATTAGATGCTTTAAAGAATGCAATTAACAAAGAAGCCCGTAAACGAGCGAATAAACATTAGACAAAATAGTTTTATAATCCTCTTATTTACAACTATTTGAATTTTATTTTAGGGGAGTAGGTAACTACTCCTCTTTTTCTGATTCTCCATTCTGCCGATTTTTGCATCATCAATCGATTGACATTCATGATGTATCACTAAAAAATGAAGCAAAATGTATATAGACAACGAAAACTTTGAGAAATGGATGGAAAAGCTATTCAAGAAACTCACTGAAATAGGGAAAGACTTAAAGTCCCTAATCAATACCGATAAAGTATTAGATGATAATGAAAAGATACTCGATAATCAGGATTTAGCCTTTCTTCTGAAAGTATCTTTCCGAACTCTTCAACGTTATAGGGTAAGCGGGCAACTACCTTTCTTTACCATCGGAAAGAAAACTTATTATCGTGCTGGTGATATTCGGTCTTTCGTTCGTGAACGTGCCGATTTCCAAACCTACAAACAGTTTGAAAAATCCAATCAATTAGAGAATCAGCCTTGAAAGCAAAAGGTAGCAAGAGAAAGAAGTCTGTGTTTAGGCTATTTCTCTGTGCTGCCACCCCAATTTAGCAGAAACTGCTTCACCTATCGGTTCAGCCCGTTTCGCTAAATCGAGCAAGAGGGAACTGGACAAGTCCTGTTCTTCCCTCTTGCCCTGCGTGGCAAAGCCTTCGGCTTCAGCGTGTTACAAGAACACGCTGTAATGGCACCTGTAATAAGCATTTTCTTTTCAACACTTATTATCAGGTATTTATCTATTCATATTTCTATAAAAAAGTAATTACCATGCCAAACAACAGTCGAAAAACGATATTCACTACCATTTCCATAGACAAGGAAACGGCAGCTTTGGTAGAGAAGATATGCAAACGCTATTCACTGAAAAAGAGTGAAGTTGTAAAGTTGGCGTTCGGATATATAGATAAGGCACATATCAACCCATCCGAAGCACCTGAATCCGTAAAATCGGAACTGGCGAAAATAAATAAGAGACAGGATGATATTATCCGCTTCATCCGTCACTATGAGGAAGAGCAACTGAATCCCATGATACGAACCGCCAATTCTATTGCCGTTCGGTTTGATACTCTCGGCAAGACGTTAGAAACGCTTATTCTTTCTCAATTAGAATCTAATCAGCGAAAACAAACAGCCGTACTACAAAAATTAAGTGAGCAGTTCGGAAAGCACGCTGATGTAATCAACCAGCAGGGAAAGCAACTTAACGCACTATATCAGATACACCAAAGTGATTATAAGAAGTTGTTTCAACTGATGCAACTCTATTCGGAGTTATCCGCTTGTGGCGTAATGGATGGCAAACGGAAAGAGAACCTAAAAGCGGAAATCGTCAATTTGATAAATACATAGAACCATGCACATAGATTTTGCATCGCCATCGGCAGGAACATATAATAATGCGGGTAGTTGTCGGCAATTAGCTTCATACCTTGAACATGAAGATTTGGAACGGATGGAAAAAGGTATTTATACCGATGGCTTTTTCAACTTATCGGATGATAATATTTACAAATCAAAGGTTATTAAGGATATAGATACCAATATCGGGCAATTGTTGAAAACAGATGCTAAGTTTTTCGCTATCCACGTCAGTCCATCGGAAAAGGAACTTCAAGCGATGGGTAATACAGAACAGGAACAAGCTGAATCCATGAAACGGTATATCCGGGAAGTATTTATTCCTGAATATGCCAAGAACTTCAACAAAGGACTATCCGAAGCGGATATAAAATTTTACGGAAAGATACATTTTGACCGTAGCCGTTCCGACAACGAACTGAATATGCACTGCCATTTGATTGTAAGCCGAAAAGACCAAGCTAATAAAAAGAAGCTATCACCGCTTACCAACCACAAGAACACCAAGAACGGAGTAATAAAAGGTGGTTTTGACCGTGTGAACCTGTTCCAGCAAGCGGAACAAGGCTTTGATAAGCTGTTTGGCTACAACCGCCAATTATCTGAATCCTTTGAATATGCTAACATCATGAAAAACGGCAACATCGAAGACAAACTAAAAATGCAAGAACAAATATTGAAAGAACCAAAACAATATTTTACTGGCGAAAATAAAAAAGATGTTCAACAATCCAGTGAAAAAGAAAACATGATCTCTTATAGCCCTGATAGCAAACAAGATAATAAACACTCTTTTAATCAGTCAGATAGCAGAAACGGCGATTCTCTCTTGTCTATCTTTTCACTGATAGATGGTAACAACTACGATGCAACATTAGCAGAAGATTTACAAGCACAGAAACGTAAGAAGAAAGGGGTAAGACGATGATTGAATAGCAAGAACTAAGAAACGATATAGAGCGTTACCTAATGGAACGTTTCAAGTATCGTAAATCGCTTGTTTGCCTGACAGTAGATAATATTATTGCCACTCTCGTCTCATCCCTTGAAAAAAATATTTTTCACTAACAGAACTCTTTATATTATAGATAAAATATTTAGTTGATAACATAAAACACCTCATAAGTGTCCACTTTTTCGTGGACACTTATGGGATGTTATAGCAAATTCAAATTGTTTTGTAATTCAATAAATGTCATGAATCTATATTTTATATCATTCCCTTTGATGAAAGGTATTGATATAGATTCATTTGTTAAAAAAACATATTCAAAACTATATTTTTCTATATCATCGTTGATTCCAAGAGTAGAGAAAGCTTTCTTATTATCAAGTATCCATGCATTACGTCTGTCAACTTTAGGTATCCAAGGTGCATCTCCATCAATAAACTTCAGCAACTCGAGATGCATTTCATACGGAGTTCTTGGCTCATTTAAATACTTACATTCAATGCTAATAATACGCTTATCATCATTGTTAATTATTAGAGTATCAATATCTCCAATATCTTCACTGTTTTTCAAAAGTCCATTAGGTTTTATTCCAACTTCTTTTTTTATAACAACAGCTTTATCCTTTAACTTTTCGTTAAAAAAGGAGTACACTTCATTAGTGAATTCTTTCCCGTTTTCATGGTTAATCTGAGATAGATAAGATTTCATCTCTGCACTGTCAGCTTGGAACCTACCATAAGAAATTAAAGAAGCGAGATTAAGCATGAAATCATATAATGACCTAGCACCAAAATTAAGATACCTATCTTTATCCTTCTGCGTAATAACCATCGGCTTTCTTAATAAAGACAGTTTTCGATTATATCTCCAAGGATAAAAATCTTCATTTTTGAACCCATGCTCTTTTACATTTTGAACTTTTCCTCGATTAAATAAGCTAAAGTTCGATATATATGTAACTATTGTTTCTTCTTCAATACTATATTTCTCTATTAAATGAGTTATGAAATCCTGCTCTTTAATTACACAAACAGATTCTTCTTCATCAAAAGCCAATCTTATGGCTACTTGAGTTATACCAACACAATCATCATAGGATATTTTAAATTCAGAATGAAATGCTCTATCAAAATCTGTTTCTTCGTGTTTCGTTTCTGTTTTAATCTCTGGTAACGAAAAAGTTTTTGATAAATATTTATTTCTGTAGAATATATTTTCATTGACTTTAGATTGTGCATAGCGAGATAATACGTTTTCATCAAAACTTTTTTCTGTCCCTATTCTTCCAGATTTAAGAAGAGATATTTTCGTGTCCGTAATATTAAAATTAAGACTGTCACTTACAAACCCCCAATTGATAATATGAATCATATATGCCACACAGCTATCTAATGCTGCAATATCTAATTTTTTAGTTCCATTGATCGGCTCAGCCACAATATGTTCTATTAGGCATCTCAATGCAAGAGATATTTCTGTATTCTTTTTGGATTGCTTAGATACCTGAGCATGAATGTCCGTATAATTCTTAAAACATTCTATTTTAGGAATGATTTCAAGGTTATACGCCTCTCTTTTTTGGATAGCCGCCTCATATAATGATAATAGCTTTTGAATAATATCTTCCCCTTCATAATCTTGTAGCAAAATACGCAGCTTATTGTAAAAATGCAAAACCACATCATTTACTAATTTCTTTTTAGTTTTAGTATCTAAATTATCCTTAGGTTTATATGGCTTCTCTGTGAGTATTTTGCCCAAATCGTCTAACTCCCTATTTAAAGCATATGGAGATGATAATTTTAATGTCACAACATTCTGTGGAATAATTCTTATATCATAATCAGATATCTTAAAGATTAATTTTTTCTGCGCTGATAAGGGCATATTGTCTTTTAGGATTGCCTCAATAACCTCGTAATTGTATCCAAGTTTGCTCCAATAAATATCACATATGGCATACAATATTTTTTGCATTAATATTCTTTCTGCATAATTGTTTTCAGGTATTAAATGATATAAGAAAAATTTATCCAAGTTAATAACAATCTGGTCCTCAGATATATTTGAGGATATTTTGTCAAATAAATCAGCTTTCTTGTCAAGAGATTGAAACGTTTCAAAATAATTATCTGTAATATCATCTAAATTTATTTTTATTTCAATGGGGCGTGAGAGAAGTGGTAGATGTTTCTTTATTTGTTCAGATAAAACAAATAACCAATAGGCAATCGCAATACATATTTCAGATTCAAACCTTTCTTTTTCATTTTGTGGTTTAGCAAAAGGTTCTAATGGTTCTATAAATACATTAGAACCTAAAGATGGTGTTGATACCAAAAAAGGATTAAGCAATGATTTTGTTGTATATATTGGTAGTATGGCAGGAAGATTCTCGCGAGAAACAGGAATATATCCTCCATTAACGGTTTCACATAAGTGAATATCATCTTTTTGAACAGCTTTAACTCTAAAATCAAGGGAATTTCCTACAGATATAAGGAGCCAACTTACTGGGTTATCATCTGTGGCATAAAAACTTTCATCATTATCAATAAAATATGTAATATTATCTAAAAAAAAAGGAGTTCCTAAAGTTATACTTTTTAAGGCATTAGAATAATTCCAAAAAGTTAAATTGTTACATTTATCAGATTTACTCAATACTTCTAACTCATAAATACACATAGCAAGAACATTCCAATCAAGGTTATTCGGACATCTTGTAGATTTAGGACGTCCAATGCCTAAAGATATATTCAGATTGAGTAAATGATTATGAGATAATTTTTTATCAGATTTCAGCCTGTTGTAAACTTTTTTAATATGGGAAATTATTGCTTTATCTGAATCTTTATTCTCTACATATTCTAACGGTTTGTCAATATTAAAACCAATCCCATTATCGTAAAAGAATACAACATAGGCTAATTTGTCACTATCAAAAATATAAAGTCCCTCATAAATAGGCAAGTGTGTTTCTTCAAAAGTGTAATCTAACCTGCGAAATCCCATATTGTATAACATGAAATCAGAATGCTGCCAACAAGAATGGGAATAAATACTTAATACCTCATCAAACTTACCATATTCAATGGTTTTTCTTAATAGGCCATTAAGAGCTGCATATAATAAATTAGTTGGAGATAAAATTATGTATTCCTTAGAATCTGAATCGTACAAGATTGGTTTGTGTATGATTGGATTCTCATCAGGATTAATATTGTTCCATTTTTCTTTTTCGGGGTCTAATAGAAATAAGTTTATATCAGAAATATTCCCACCACATGAAATCGCTAATTGTTCCATATGGAGGACGGGTATTCTAAAAATGTTTTTTCGTTCTAAATACTTATCTGGAACATATATATTATTTGATTCTGTATCAATCCCTCTCATATTCCGAGGATATTCCAATGCTTTGGCAATATAGTCTGAGATTGAAAGTAACAACAACGCAGGAGACAAACATGAACGAACAAAGAAACTTTCAAAATCTCCCATAGAAATAACATTCATCAACTGTTGCAGAAAATATATTTGTCCTTGTGCCAGTCCTGAAAATATTATCTTATTACCAATAGGAGTCATTATATTTTCTGTGAATAGATTCTCAGGAGGATCTTCCTGGGTATTATAAAGAAAGTGTTTTTCAAAGAAAGATTTAAGCCCAGAAGAGTTTATCTCTATTCCTTCACCTTGTTTGCCTGAAGCTAATAATAAACATTGAATACTCTCTAGCCTAATATTTTTGCCATGATTTTCTGGAAGAGCCTGTAGATAACTCATTACAGATAATATATCCGATTTATCGTATTTCAATAAGTCTGTTATGTCCTCTTTGTCTTCTCTTTTTTGATAAGCCATATAGTTTGATGCGAAACTATCAAAATCCATATCAGGCATTGCAGGCACAGCAGCAGTTTCTTTATCAGCGCAGCACTTTTTATATTTTTTTCCACTACCACAAGGGCAAGGATCATTTCTTCCTATTTTTACCATCTTAAAATGTTTTATGCAAAAATAAGAAAAAAAATCCCTTATCACATTAATTCAACAAGTTATTTACGATCCTGATTTTTAATGATATGTAGAATTATTTTTTCTTCTCGGATAAGAGCTTTTCCTCTCTCATTTTGATATGGTTCGAGAGGATTTTCATAACTTCTAAGATAAACTATAAAATTATGCTTATCAACTGATTATCTTTGTAATCGCCATAACTGTTACAGCGTGAAAGTTTTACGCCAATTCTAATAAGGCCTTTTTGTCGACAGAACAAGATGCTCCCAACCTCTCTCAATATTTTATTTTGTTTCCAAAACGCACTATATTCACAGCACAATAGAAACAAAATAAAGAAATAACTTTTTGGGAATTTAAGAATCAACTATTCGATTTAGCATGCTTCAATATCCATCAGATATATGCATGGCAGCCCGATTTTGATCGAAATAATCTTACCCGCCAGATTAAGAAAGGATATCTTATCCGGTTACAGTAACAATTAATGTGAAATTTTATATTTTGTAAATATGAAGAAGAATAGCTATCTTTGGCCTCAGTATTCTCCATGAGCAAACTACCGCAAAAGCACGTAGCAAATTAGTGGGATAATTCATGGGATATTGAAACAAAAAATATAAAGTTTTAAATATCAGCGTAGTAACTCCGTTAGGAGAATCCCAAGCGATATTGAAACAAAGAGATATTTGAAAAAAGAATCGTTCTTATAGCAAGCAAAACGATAAAACATAATCGTGTGCTAAATCATGTGGATTTCCAAATGGAAGAAACTATAAAACGGTGATTATCTATAGAGAGAAGATAACAGTTCTCTTGCTGGTGGCACCACTTCAAAATAAAAAACGTTGTGAATCATCTTTCGCAACGTTTTTTATTTATCTCCACAAACTATATTAGTAACCTTTTTATGGTTCAAACTAGTACTTCAACAAAGTAGAAAATCCCGTAATAACCGAACTGAACTAAAGACATAACCTGAATTATATTTTTCTAACTGCTCACAGTCTGTCGATGCAGCCCATGCCGCTGACAAACACTGTATCTTTACGGAATAGCATGCCTCGATATCAGAAACCGCATCTCCTACATATATCATTTCATTCGACTTAAAGCCATAATATAATGATATGGCCTTCATTGCTTCTGATTTTCTGTTCTTTTCAGAAGAGCCGGTTTCTATTCGGTCAAAACACCCATCCATACCAAATTGTTTCAATGTAATATCACAACTTCTTATACCTTTCCCCGTAATAAGAACTACTATTACATTTCTTTCATGTAATTGCCCGATCAATGTTTTCATCCCTTCAAATGGCTTGGGACATAAAATGGCATGCATTTCTTCATAAATTACATAGAAATCATTTAATGCCTTCTCCCGACTATTACCGGAAACCACTTGATTGATCATACCTTCTTCATTTAATCCGAAGGTCCGCGCTATCTCGTCATCTGATAATTCATGATCTACATAAGGAGTAGTCGCCTCTCTGAATGCTGCTAAACATAGCGGAATAGTATCTCCTATCGTACCATCCAGATCAAAAGCTACCAGCCGGATCATATTTTTCAGATTTATTGATTTGACGAATCACCCTACATGGGTTTCCAACAGCCAGACTGTTTGCAGGAACATTTTTGGTAACAACACTTCCGGCACCAATAACACTTCCCTTACCAATAGTAACCCCGGGCAATATAATAACTCCACCACCGATCCAGCAACCATCTTCAACAGTGACTGGAAGGGCAAATGTATGACGGACATATCGAACTCCCTCCGGTGCCTCAACAGGTGTTAACCGTTCATTCAAATCAATGGGATGCGTTGCCGTATAAATCTGGACATTAGGAGCAATCAGTACATTATTACCAACTGTAATCTTATTGCAATCGACAAACACACAGCCTATATTTACCGTAACATTATCACCAATATGAATATTACATCCATAATCGCAGAGAAAAGAATGTCCTACGGAAACCTCTGTTCCGATACTACCGAACATTTCTTTCAGAATCGCATATTTTTTTTCTTTTTGTTCATAAGACAGTGAATTGTATCTCATCAACAAACGGTGAGTTTTTCCTTTTAGTTCTAGAAAAACCGGAGCATGGCAATCATACCATTCACCAGCCAAGCATTTCTCCATCTCTGTTTTCATTCGTTCCCTCCCATGCGGATTTATAAGAAAGTAACAATTTCATCCTTGTCCTTTCGGGTAGTAAAGTGATCAGGTTGCTCTTGGATATATCCCAATGATACAATAGCTACCGGATATCTTTCGGACGACAGCCCGAAATTAGCTTTAAACAATTCCGGATCAAAGTTGCACACCCAACAACTTCCCAGCCCTATTTCGGCTGCGGCTAAACAGATATGCTCTGTAGCAATAGCAGCATCGATATCCGCATGATTTTTGTTATCGGATTTACGTACCCATGCTATCGATTTATCGGCACAAACAACAATGTATACCGGTGCCCGTGCGAACCATTCTCTATTATAACATTGCCGTAAATTCTGTTTTTGTTCTTCACTGGCTACCACCATGAAATGCCAAGGCTGATAATTAACTGCAGAAGGAGCTAAACGGGCACATTCAATGATATAGTCGATTTTATCCTGTTCGACCCTGTCTGACTTATAATTTCTCACCGAGAAACGTTTTTTTGTAAGTTCTAAAAAGTTCATATCCTATCAATTTTTTATATTTAAAGCAAAGTTATACCATTTCCAGATCTATTATTATGTATTACTTTTCGTTATATCGGTAAAATTACGTTTTTTAGACTATATTTGTCTTATGAAAAGAGAAAACTTACATCAACCGTTTGAGATTAGTTTCAGTGAGTTTGACGAGTCAATGCTAAAAGAACACGACCATACTTTTTTTGAGTTGGTCTACATCTTATCGGGTACAGGTATCCAATGGATTAACGGCAAACAATACTATGTCAATAGTGACGGTAGTGTGCGTAAAAACTTCGTTTTTGAGCAAGACGGTAAGTCTTATTACTTCGATGCTGAAACAGGGGCTCTTGCGACTAAGTCACAGGATGAATTTTCAACAGAACCTATCAAGGCAACCGTAGATTTTTCATCTGGAAACCAGCTCTACAAAAACGATGACAAATCTTTGGACCAACTCGACACCTTCATCACAGCGGATGCTTGGTACCGTCCAAAGAGCATTCTCAAGGATGGTAAGACTTGGACAGCTTCAACTGAGGCTGACAAACGTCCTCTATTGATGGTTTGGTGGCCTGACAAGTCTACTCAGGTCAACTACCTTAACTACATGCAAAATCAAGGTCTTGGTGCAGGCTCATTTTCAACCAACTCGAGCCAAGAAAGTCTAGACCAAGCTGCCAAGATGGTCCAGACTAAGATTGAAGAACGTATCGCTCGTGAAGGCAACACAAACTGGTTGCGTACAAGTATCAACCAGTTCATCAAGACTCAGCCAGGTTGGAATAGTAGCACTGAAAATAGTTCCTATGACCACTTGCAAGGTGGACAGTTGCTCTTTAACAACAGTAAGGGTGATACTGGCAACCGTACCAGCCATGCCAACTCTGACTATCGTTTGCTTAACCGCACACCGACTAACCAAACGGGTACACGTAAGTACTTCAAGGACAATTCTATCGGTGGTCTCGAGTTCTTGCTTGCCAACGATATTGATAACTCAAATCCAGCAGTTCAGGCAGAACAACTTAACTGGCTCCACTTTATGATGAATATCGGAAGCATCATGGCCAATGACCCAACAGCCAACTTTGACGGTTTGCGTGCCCGTCCGGCTGCGAACCTCTCCAGATGCCTTGGATAACGTGGATGCCGACCTTCTCCAAATCGCTTCAGATTACTTCAAAGCAGCTTATGGTGTTGACAAGTCTGAAGCCAATGCCATCAAACACTTGTCATACTTGGAAGCTTGGTCTGCCAACGATCCTTACTATAACAAGGACACTAAGGGGGCACAACTTCCGATTGATAATGCCCTCCGTAATGCCCTTACCAACCTCTTGATGCGTGATAAAAATACACGTATGCAGCTTGGGGACAT
>ERZ791741.1979-NODE-1979-length-15531-cov-5.016671_pt1 | contig 15531 bp, 18 predicted proteins | sample MGYA00510040_ERZ791741 | MGnify/ENA primary metagenome ERZ791741 (study PRJEB30046, sample SAMN00791960) | human gut metagenome | study: EMG produced TPA metagenomics assembly of the A metagenome-wide association study of gut microbiota in type 2... | reverse complement strand
GGAATCCAGAGTATCATAGAAACTCACAGAAAACTTTCAGGATGTGAATAACTTTGAATTTTATATTGCACAGAATAATCTGATGTGGGTAAAAATAATTTTATTTTCTATGTTTTACACAAATCACAAAGAGAACTCTGGAGCAGGAACTTCTTCTATGGGATGTCGGGCAACTATTTCCAGCCCCTGCATCAACATTTGATACTGTTCCGCATTTATTTCCAGCACTTCCTCCTGCGTGTGCGGCCATCGGAAGTTCCCGTTTTCAATTCGCTTGTATAGAAGGAGAAATCCATCCCCTTCCCAGATCAGGCCTTTTATGCGATCCGTCCGCTTGCCACAAAACATGAATAATATATTCTTATCGTAAGGATCGAGCTGAAACTGAAAACGTATGATCCGGGCTAAGCCATCAATCCCTCTCCGAAGATCGGTAAAACCCGTTGCCAGATACACTTTTTTGAACCCCGAACCATCATTGAGCATTGCTGAGCACTCCCAAAAGTGTCTTCAGAAATGAATCAGACGCCTGCCCAGTGATTTCTAAAGTAAGATTATTTTTACCTCTGATCACAGCAGCAATCTTATATTCCGCAGTTTCACTAACTGGATGGATTGCAGAAGAGGGGACTTCTACAAATGTTTGTGTCTGTTTTGCAGTTTCAAGAACTGCCTCACGGACTTTTCGGAGTCTCCAGTAATAACTCGCTTTCGTAATATCGTGCATCTGACACCATTCATCTATTGTCATTCTCTGCGGACGGTTTTGACAGTTCCTGATCATCTCAGCCCATTCACTCAAACGGGTTTGCTGTGCAACTAAACTTGTGTGAGAATTCATAACTCGCCTCCTGTAGTAAAGTCTAAAAAGTTGAGTACTAAACTATTTAGACTTTGTAGTGATGAGTCTATTATCTCACATTTAAGAATTTTGAACAGGTACTCGTTATTGAGCGTTTACCTTTCGATGAGTATGTGAAAGAGAATGGAAAGGATACACCTCTTCCCCGACTAAAAGATCTTCATGCTGAGTATGCAGCGGTACTGGAAAGAAAAAAGAAAACCTATGCAGAGTATCGCAAACAAAAATCAGAAATGCAGGATTATCTCATGGCACAGAAAATCGTAGAGGTAATGCTGGATAAGGATGATCGAGACAAAGAACGGGAACGACAGCAGCAGGAACAGAATCGAAAACAAAGATGAAAATACGGTGTGGAGATCTGGCCCATATAGCCATTTCTTCACACCGTTCTTTTTTTATGCCTGTATAAATCACTTTATATGAGATTTTCTTAATTGTAAAACAGAAAAAGCGTCCGGAACGGATGCACAGCCTGGATACGAAGTAGCCGTTCTTTCAGGGGATTGGGGAAGCTTCACCAACAAGCAATTTCGTGCAGGTATTACCTGGGCACTGTTTGCCAATTAGTGGTTTGTCAAGCTTCTTGCCTATTTTTGACTGCAAATTTACAATAAAAAAAGCCGGGCAGAGGTTATAATTCCGCTTCCGACGCTTCAATTTTCGTAAAGTATCTTACTTTATGTCCCAGCCAAAGGCAACTACTGACACCATGTTTATTATAATTATAAAGATCATTAGGTCATTTGTCAATAAGCAAAGGCGTCTTTACGGTAAATTTCACTAGATGTAGACAAAAAATTCCGTCGAATTACCTATGTCGAATTCTCTATTCGCCGTCAAAAATTTCGTCGGTTGGTCCTACTATCTTGGAGGGTAAATCTGTATTTTTAGTGTGAAGGATTTTGAGATCGTGAATAAGTACCATTGTGTACTTATTCGAATACCACACGAAATATCTTAGGACTGATCATGGTTCCGATTGAGGAAGAATTTCTTTAGTAACAAGGATGAGTACACGAAAAATGAGCAAAACACGATCAAACTTTTATTATAGAAATCCCAGCTCAGATTTCGCTGGGAAGAAAGGAAACATATAAGTCGAGAATTTTCTCTGTTCTTATATTTGGTAAACAGTTATGCCAAGAAAAGGTGAAAATATTTACAAAAGAAAAGATGGTCGGTGGGAAGGACGGTACATTAAAGGACGCAATCAAAACGGAAAAGCTCTATATGGATATGTTTATGCCAAGAGTTACGGGGAACTAAAAGCGAAGTTGAAAAACATAGTTCCAGTGAACAAGATAGAGTCTGACACATTAAAAAAGAAAACAGTATTATCCTTTGAGTGCATTGCTCAGGAATGGTTGCAAACGAAAAAAGCATATGTGAAAGAATCCACATTTATGAGATATAGTTATCTCTTAGAGAAATATATCCTTCCATCATTGGGAGATTATGCAATATCTGATATACAGAATCAGGATATAAATAACTTTTCTTCGATACTGCTCTCGTCCGGAGGAATCCATAATGCTGGATTATCAACCAAAACTGCATCGGATATTGTCTGTTTGGTAAAGAGTATTATGAAGTACGCAGTATCAAACAGAAATAATGTTTACTATAATGGTGATTTAACATCTATTAAACAACAATCGAAAGAAATGAGGATTCTTTCAAAAAAAGAACAGGAAATCATTACGAATAATTTGATTGATTCCGAAGATCTGAGAGATATTGGTATTTTGATTTGCTTATATACTGGCATACGTGTTGGGGAGCTATGTGCTCTTCGTTGGCAAGATATTTCTCTTGTAGAAAAAACTATTTCTGTAAGAAATACGCTTCAGAGAGTAAAGATACAAGATCCCGTAGATGATTGCAAAACTAAAATACTCATTTCCTCTCCCAAGAGCCAGTGTTCATTGAGAACAATTCCTGTCCCCAACGAAATAATGGTTTTGATTCAGAATCAGATTTCTACAAAAGAGAGCTTTCTGCTGACAGGAACTTCAGACAAATTTATAGAACCAAGAACAATGCAAAATCATTTTCAGAAGGTTTTGAAAAGCAATAGTATTCAAAAAGCAAACTTTCATTGTTTGAGACACACGTTTGCAACTCGATGCGTGGAAGTAGGCTTTGATGTAAAAAGCCTGAGTGAAATACTTGGACATGCAAACGTTAATATTACAATGAATCGGTATGTTCACCCTACTATGGATCTTAAAAGAGAAAATATGGAGCGATTATCCAGCTTATTCGCCGTCAAATAATACAGTCAAACGCCGTATAATACTGCAATTTTACAGTGATTTGCGGCGTTTTTCATAAAGTAAGATACTTTACGAAAACGACCCACAGACTTCTATTCCACCAAGAAATAAAATGGAGGTTTGGATCATGAGTGATGAATTTAACAACAGTGGAGTTGTCGGCGAAGTAGTAACACAGTCTACCATGTCTGACAAGAGTAAAGTTGCAGCTGCATTATTGAGCTTCTTTCTGGGTATGCTTGGAATTCACAGATTTTACCTTGGCAGAGTTGGTTCTGGTGCAGTAATGCTTATTTGTACCGTTCTTGGCTGGCTCACAGTAGGAATCATTGTAGGATTTGGTCTTATTGCTTTCGTAGCCATCTGGGATCTGATCGACTTTATCCGTATTCTCTGCAATAGCTTGGTAGATGCTCAGGGACGCAAGCTGAGATAAGCATTCTATGCGATGCTGTTATAACATATTATCAAGTTGATTAACGTGGTGAATATATAACGCACGGTAAAAGCTCGGATTCTCTCTTGCGAGAAAAAGGCTTTTATTGTGCGTTGTTTCGTGGATAGGTGGTGTGTACAGATGATAACCGAAGCCCAAATGCTGTCGCAGATTGAGGCTGCCAACCAGTTTATTGATAAAAATTATTTAGAGACTCTTAAAGAGTATCAAGTTCATCCACTCGATGAGCGTTTGAAAAAACATAACTTAACAAGATTATACCACATTAACAAAATAATATACGACAAGGATGAGGATATAAACGAAAAGCTGGTTAGTGTTTTTCACTCGGTAATGCCGTTCTGTAAGAATATTTTGTTAGTGTTAAAAGGAAATACAGACTCTGTAAATTTATATCTGGGTATCAGAGCTTCGCAGATTAGCAATGCATCAACTGCGAGTGAAGTGCTGCATGATTCTTTTTTGGGCAATTTCTCTGGAAGTAAAATCACTGCAACAAAGCCTTCAGAAATTCCGAGTATTTTTGATTCTGGCAACGATGTATTACCTATAAAAAACATCGCATATGTTAATATCCTTCCATCTGAGCGAGCATCTAAACAGGGCGAATTTGTTCAAGGTCTGGAAAAGTTTATTGATACAATGCGTGGTAATGAATATATTTGTGAAATCATTGCCTCACCGATTCAAGACCGTGATATCGAGTACAGAATGAATGGTTTTGAGGAATTGTATTCTGCACTATTTCCTTTTTCAAAGAAGACCAGTTCTCATGGTCATAATGAGGGCAGCACGCTTACCGAAGGTATCACAGAAAGCATTTCTGATTCGATATCGAAAGGTATTTCTAAAGCAACAGGACGTTCAGATGGTCATACTCATGGGAAAAACTCAAGCTTCAACATGGGTATGCATATGCTTCTTAACTTTGGTGTTTCTAGTGGAACGAATGAAGGTTGGTCTACTGGTTCTAACGAGACCAGCACTAACAGTGATACAAATACAAAGACTGATTCTACCGCTAAGCAGAGATCTACCTCAAGGACATCAGGAACAACAGATAATTTGACAATTGAGTTCCGTGACAAGAGCATTGAAAACTTGCTTGAAAAAATAGATAAGCATATAAAGAGGCTGAAACAAGGAAGCTCTTATGGGGTCTGGGAAGTGGCATCATATTTCATGGCAGAAGAGAAAAAAACAGCAGCTATTGCTGCCAGTACATATCGTTCCTTGTTGTTAGGGGAAGAGACAGGCATTGAGAAGCCTAACTTTACAATGTTTGACAGTATGGAACATGAAACTGCTACCATTCAGGAAGCATTATTCTATTGTGAACATCCAATGTTCTTAGTGCCGTCTAACGATCTTTCACATGGTGTTAATAATGTTCATGCGTTATCTCCAACAAGCTACATTAACGGTAAAGAATTAGCACTTCTATTAAATTTGCCTAGAAAATCAGTCAATGGAATTATGGTTACTGAGATGGCTGAGTTCGGACGAAACGTCCTGACCAATTCTACACGTGTGCAGCGCGAAATTGAGATGGGACATATTTTCCATATGGGACAAAAGGAAGATGCTTTAGTTTCCTTGAATATTGATAGTCTGACATCTCATTGTTTTGTGACAGGATCAACGGGTAGTGGTAAGTCAAACACCGTTTATAAATTAATTGAAGAAGTGTCAAAAGAGCCGTTCAATATACCGTTTTTGGTAATTGAACCTGCAAAGGGAGAATACCGAAACGAGTTTAGAAAAATAAAAGGGATCAACCTCTTCAGTACCAACCCGCAGATAGATCAGATGCTGAAGTTGAATCCGTTTTCTTTCTGTGAGGGAATTCATATCCTGGAACACTTAGACAGACTTGTTGAAATCTTTAACGGTTGCTGGGAAATGTATGCAGCAATGCCAGCAATTTTGAAAGAAGCAATCGAAGAGGCTTATGTAAATAAAGGATGGGATCTGCTTAACTCAGTATTCATTGCTGAAGGAGAGCCTATATTCCCGACGTTTATTGATGTTCTTCAGGAACTGCCACGGATTATTAACAACTCTGAATATTCTGCTGATACAAAAGGTGATTACATCGGAGCACTTGTGACCCGTGTCAATTCTATGACAAATGGTATTTATGGACAGATTTTCTGTGACGAGTTTGAAGTTGATAACAAAACTTTGTTTGATGAGAGTTCGATTGTTGACTTAAGTAGAGTTGGTTCATCTGAAACAAAGTCACTGATCATGGGTGTTCTTGTTTTGAAACTTACTGAACACAGAATGGCGAATGCAAATAGAGGCAATTCAGTCTTGAAGCATCTTACCATTTTGGAAGAAGCACATAACATATTGAAGAACTCTAAAAATGTTCAGAGTACAGCTGGAAATAATGTTGTTGCCAAGTCTGTTGAGATGATTGTCAACAGTATTGCAGAAATGAGAACTTATGGTGAGGGATTTGTTATTGTCGATCAGTCGCCAACATCGGTTGATATTGCAGCAATAAAGAACACAAACACCAAGATTATCATGAGACTTCCGGAAGAGGAAGATTGTAAAATTGCCGGACACTCTGTTTCATTATCAGAGGAGCAGGTAGATGAACTTGCCAAGCTGGAAACAGGTGTAGCAGTAGTTATGCAAAATAACTGGTCTGAACCAGTATTGTCAAAAATAAACGAGGCAAAACATCTGTTTGAGGGATACGAACAGCCCGTTACATTTGGCAAGTTAAAGGCGTTCAGAAGCCTTATTTTAAGTGAATTGATAAATCAGTTCGAACTTACGGAAGAACAGGATATAAGCAAGGTCATTCGTAAAGTTGACGAATTTGACATTTTTCCATCTAAAAAAGCTGAAATGACAAGAATGCTTGTTCAGTTCAATCGAATAATGGCAAAGGGATATGACAGTATCCTGTTTGGAAGAACAATGCTTCGCTTGATTGGATGTAATGACGCATTCAGGAAGGCTGAAAAGTGCCTGGAATATCAGAAAGATGATGAAGGCAACTATATTGAACGTTATACAAAAGAATCTTTGGCTGAGTGGTATTCCTATATAGATAATGCTCTGCCGCAGTATGTTTCTGTTGAAAATGAGTACAGAGAAATTATGCGTCAGTACATTCTGCATTCAAAAAAGTTCGAACAACATGCCATTAGCTATAGCATTCTTTATCGACAGATTTATACGCAAATAAGATAACGAGGGAGGAAAGGAAAAATGAATCATATAGTAATCCGTTATTCATATCTCTCTGCAAAAGCAGAGGTGACTATGAACGGAGAGAAGGCAAGTCCTTACAGTGAATTGTCTACTACTTTGAATCGCCCTTTCTTGGAAGCGTTCGAAAAAATTATTCCTGGATTGGACAATGAAATTTTTGATGATTATGTTATTGATTTTTACGGAACTGCTTTCCAGCATAAATTACTGGAAGGAACTACTGGAAAATCTGAGTTTTGTAAAGAAATCCGTTTCAATGAAATTGAGTCGTTGATTTCTAAAGAATCCTTAATGGAAAGACTCTCTGCAATCAGCAGTCAGTGCAATATTTCTATTGATAAACCGGTATCTCTGATGATTTATAATCCGGCTAATGTTGCAGTACCTCAGAAAACAGAACTCGTAACCACTGATAATCAGAATGCAGATATTGGTATTTTTAATGCCATGGCAGATGTACAGAATACTGTTCGTATCCCAGTAATACTTTCAAATAGTTTGTCTGTTCAGAATGTGGCAGGACGAACTATTCTTATTGTTCCGAATGAAGAAATGAGTAATTGCTTGGACTTTATTGACTTGGAGTACCGTATTCGTCCTTCTGTTATGGAGTATATGACTGCATTGTGCTATGCGCCGTTATCTCAAGTTCAGAAGACAGAATTGGAATTTATTAAGAATAATAAGCCACAGTATTTTGTTGGCGAAATTCCGTCTGAAATTGACATGGGTGAAGCTGTGACAATTGATTTTGCAAGCTTCCCTAAAGATGCCTTCTCCTTAAGAAGTGAAGGCGTGGGAGTTGTATATTGTACTGATTCTCGTATTGCAGCAATTGCAGGAGGGGCAACAAATATTCTCATCGTGAACAAGAATGGTGAAACTGTTGCACAGAAACCGATTGTTGTTATCAGTCATCATTATGTTGAAGAGATTCGTTTGATTCCGCGTTTCGAGTATCTGAAGAAGAATGAACGTAACAAGATTGATGTCATCATTACGCCTCTTAATGGTGAAGATGCAAATCAGTTGGTATGGAATAATACCAACCCGAATGTAATTCAGGTCGATGAAAACGGTAATATTTTTGCTATCTCGGATGGAAAGGCAACAATTACTGTTTCAGGTCATTCAGCAAGTGCAACATTGACAGTCGAAGTCAAATCTGCACTTCAGGGCTTGCGTTTTTCACAGCAGTCTGTGCGTCTTAAGTGTGGGGAAACGGTGATTATTGATTGTGAAGTTACACCTTCTGATGCACCTACAGAAAACCTTACATGGGAACTTGATAATAAGACAATTGCATCGATAAATCCGTCTAAAACAGGTAAAAGGTGTCAGGTTATTGCATCAACCAGTTATGAGGGTAAAGGTAATGTACGTTGTTATGATTCTGCAACTAAACTGGGGGCAGTTTGTAACATTGAGGTAATCTCTAAAGTTAAGCAGGGGATGGCTGGAAAGCTTGCATTGTGGTGTTGGCTGATTGGTATCATCATGCCATTCTTGCTTCCGGTATCTGCTATTGCTGGTATTTATGGCATTGCCTGTGATCCGGAGCCTGAACATAAGACGAGATACATTGTATGTACAGTCGGAAGTATTCTAACATTGTTATTCTGGCTTTCTATTGGCATGGGTTGATGATTTGGAGGTAAAAGATGAGTTGGTTTGAAAATAGAAATCGTGAAGGTCATGAAGCTGAGAGTCCTGAAGTAAAACCTAGGAATCAGATTCTGCAGACACCAGAGAAAGAAACGCCTGAATCCAAAGGAAAACTGGATAGATTTCAGGACAAGTCGCCGGAAGAACAGAAGCAGAGCTTAAATGAGCAGTCTCAGGCGGCAAAGGATCGCCAGAAACTGGATAGACCAAATACCTCTTCTAGTGAAGGTGATCCGTCAAAAGGTCAGAGACAGCTTGAACGTGGTCATGAAACAGAAAGAGAGTAATGAATAGTATTTCATTATCAGAGATGTTGAAATGATTAGGATAAAAGAATACGAAAAAGTTGCATTAGCCGGGGGCGGAGATGTCCCTCCTCTTGAAGATCCTAATAACAGGGAATCAAGAAAGAAATTGGATAAACCCGATATACCCGATAGAAAAGCCCTGGATAGATTTCAAGATAAATCGCCGGAAGAACAGAAGCAGAGTTTAAATGAGCAGTCTCAGGTAGCAAAGGATCGTCAGAAACTGGATAGACAGAATACATCTTCTAATGAAGATGCTCCGTCAAAAGGACAGAGACAGCTTGAGCGTGGTCATGAAACGGAGAGATAGTAAAATTGAGTAAAATTGGGAATTTTGAAGGGATTGAAAATCTAGAGGCTGGTAAATCCTCAAAGAGTTTGGATGCGCCAAGTGTTCCAATTGAAAATGATAGAAAGAAACTGGATGTTTCTCAGCCTGCCACTTCTTCTGAGGGAAAGAAACCATCTGATATAAAAGATATGAGTGATCGAGAAAAGATTGTTTACTATAGAAAAAACGGCATGGATTCATTGGCAGACAATCGTAATGCTATCATGCGAGGAAATGAAGGAAATGGTGAAAATCAGCACCTCACAAAATTGAATTCCCACAATTACGATAAACTTGCTCAAACAAGAGGATTAGACTCGGAAAGTGCAAAAGGTACGAAAGAATCATTTGCTAAATGGAGCCCGGAAGCAAAACCTGGAGCCGAGAACTCAGATGAATCTCTGAGAAATCATTCTGTTTTGACTAGACATGTGCCAGAAGGTGAAAAAGCGAACATCACTGGAAATAAACCTGGTGATGGTCGCGAACCTAGTGGGGTATTTGTTGCTAAAGGATTTCCGAAGAATGCTGATAAACGGCAAGAGGACTTTGCTTTACCTCCAAGTAATAAAGCAGAAACTGTGCGACCGGTAGAACTTGCTAGACCGCAAAATATCATGGTTGGCCAAGTTGGTCCACAAAAACAATTTGAAAATGGTGAAGGTGATATTCCTAGAACTGGCGGTGGCCGCCAAATAGTTACTGACGGAGGTTTCGGCGGTAGAGATGTTAACGGTGATGGTGCTAAAGAACCCGCACTTAGATATACAGATAATAACGGGAATACCACTGGTACGAAGGAGAAATAATAATGTTTAGGTTTGGAAATATTGAAGATTCCGACAATCCTGAACAGAGTAAATCATCTGAAACGGAAAAGAAACCAGAGGTGCCATCGGAATCGGATAAACAAAGGTTGGAACGTCCGAAAAATAAACAGAACGATTATCAATACAAGTATAAACCTGAATCAGGACAAGATACTTCTAAGGATAAATTGTCGGAAAAACCTTCCTATGCTTATCACTGAGATGGCAAGCCCACACATAATACAGATTGGGATGAACCTGCTTCTCCCGCAACAAAAACAAAAGTATTACGTCGTTGGTAAACGTACAGGATGAGGAAAAACTATGGCTAGAATAGGTAATCTTGAGGGCGTAGAAAATCCTGAGCAGAGCAAACCTTCTGAAACAGAGGCTAAACCAGTTACACCTACTAAAACTGATAAAAAGAAGCTGGAAAGACATTCTGGTAACTCAGAGATAAAACCATCTGGTGAAACACAACCAAAGAGTGATGGGAAAGAAAAGCTGGGTAATGTACGTCCCAGAGAGGAATCTCTGGACAATAAGAAGCCTGAGAATGTGGAATCTACAATGAATGATTATTTTAAGGATCTTAAAAATTGTTCCGAGTGTCCAGAAACAATTAAAGACCGGCCTTTTGAGTCGAAGGATCTCAAAAAATTATCGCCAGAAGAAACAGCTGCAAAAAGAGATGAGTTTGACGATAAAAAACCGGAATTAAAGAAAGAATGGTCTGAGGAGAATGGACGGCCTTGGCCAAAATATGATGAGGATGTTTATTCCTCTAATGGAAAAATGATAAGAAAAGCTGGAGGCGATTACGATGCTCATCACATTCAACCACTTGGCATGAATGGTGAAAATAAGGCTTCTAATATCACACCATTACATGCAAATGAACACTATGATAAGCAAGGTGTTCATGCACCTGATAGTCCATATAGCAAATTAGATAAAATGTTGTGAGGTTAAGATATGACAAGAGAAGAGTTTTTATCAAGTCTTGAGAGCCAAAAAATTGATTTCAAGATCGTAGAAGAGATTGAAAAGAAATATGGTTTTGAGATTCCCGAAATAATTCAGAAAATTATTTCTGCATCTGTTGAAAGCGTATTCTTTGATGATGATTGGAGAATACTTTCTGTAGATGAAATATTAGATGCTTCTGAGGATTTACATGTAGACTTTGAGGGACAGATGTTACTGCCTATCGTTGATACCGGCGAGAATGATTTTATTGTATATCATGCAGAAGATGATACTTGGTCGAAATTCAATATTATTGAAGAGTGCCACTTCAAGGTAAAAAAATCATTTTATGAGTATTTTTAAAATGAAGTGATGGAGAATAGTACAATGCACATTGGATTGGTTTTATCCGGTGGAATGGGAAAAGGTGCATACCAGATTGGTGCATTGACAGCAATAAGTGAATTTTTTGATCCATCTGATTTTGAATATGTAAGTGCAGCATCTATTGGTGTTCTAAATACATATGCGTTTCTTACCAATAACTTGCCTAAGGCACGAGAGATATGGAAATCGGTCAATTTAAAGGGTGAAAAGCGTTTTATTACATCGGTTTTAAAGAGTACATTTCTTCAAGATATAATAACAACAATTGTGTCACCCGAAAAAATTGATAACAATTTTTATGTTCCTTTGCTTGATCTTGGGAACAAAGAATTATCGTATTACAATTTCAAAGATATTTCTCCAGATGATGTAGATCCTTATTTAAGGGCAAGTATCGCTATGCCATTTTATAATAAGGGGATAGTGATTGGAGATAAAACTTTATATGATGGAGCTGTTGTAGATAATATCCCGATTTATCCGGTGTTAAAAAATGATTTGGATTATGTAATTTGCATCTATTTTGATGATTTTAATTACATATTTGAGGATTATGCAGCTAATAACAAAATAATTAAGCTGACATTTCCTGATGATAAAATAATCTCTAACTCAATAAATGTTAATCACGATGCCATTGCATATATGGTGGATGAAGGATATAGACGGACAAAACAAATTCTTTCAGATATTTTCGCTGCTGGAACGGATGATTTGGAAGCTATTTATCAAAAAATAGAACAAATCAATTCACAGGACGATAAGAAAAAGATTCGAATCACCGGCGATGTAGTTGTTACCAATATGAATAAGGTAGTTAAAAAAGTGATTAGACATAAACGAATTTTGGAAGGAGGAAGTAACAATGGATAATACTAAATGGAAAGTATTTGGTTTTGTAGCGTAAACGCTCAATAGCGAGTACCTTAACATTTTTAGGCGGCTGCTTTGCAGCCACCGATATTTAAGCTTACAACTTTGAACGTTGTCATTCTGCACTCAATAATCGAACACCGGCATCCTGCTATTATCCAATCCTGTTACTGGATGATTACGCAACCTAAAGGGGAATTTTCTCCCCTCCCCAGTTACATATATTAGTTCATTATAAAAAGCTCAAATTTTTGTCTTGACAACTGAACCACTATAATCCATATTATCCTGCCTACATGGGCTAATGTTATCGTTTTGTTATCGCCATTGATAACACTGCTCAAGTAACCGTGGATAATAGCAATATGTTCCGATACAGATTATAAGCAACTTTGCTTAGAAAATCAACTGTTTGTTTCTGTATCTTCAATAAGATTTTTCTTCAATGCTTCAATCGTATCTTGATTCTTCTTCAAAAGTTCTAATTGTCTGTATGCCTTTTCTCTCAATATCTTCAATCGCTCAATTTTAGGCACTTCCTGTCTTATCAGATCAGCATTTGTATCTTCCAGATTGATAAGCACAACCAATTCTTCCGCTGAAGCAAAATCTCTGATATTGGGAGTTTTCCCCTTTATTCCTTTTTCACTTCTCCATTGTGTCGCTGTTTTTCCAAACAAAGCCATATTTAAAATGTCCGCTTCAGAAGCATATGTATACGCCATTTCCTGTGGGGATAATGTCGGTGTAATCAAAAACTCCTTCACCGCATCCGTATGAATCCGGTAGTTTATTTTTGAAAGTTCTCTCTTTACATCCCAGCCAATCGCTAAACGGTCTGCTTCATCTTTCTTTAAACGCTGATAATCTTTGATGATGTACAGCTTAAATTCCGATGAAATCCAAGAAGCAAATTCAAAAGCAATATCCGTATGAGCATAAGTACCACCATATCGTCCTGATTTTGATATGATACCGATTGCATCTGTTGCTTTTATCCACTGCTGAGGTGTCAGTGTAAACGCATTATCTCCCGACTCTGCTTTAAACCTATCGAATTCGATAGGTTTAAAATTCGGATTATGGATCTGTTCCCACAAACCCAAGAAGGAAATTGTGGAATGATTACGCATCCAATTTGCCACCACGATAAATGCGTTGTCTGGATTTTTATATTTTGCAATATCAGTGAGCGAAATATAGGCGTCTTCATTAACAACATCTCCGATTACTCTGATTCCTGTTCCGTTGGCATCTATTTTCATGTTTTTCATATGATTCCCCTTTATTTATATCATCTTTAAAAACGCCAATATATTGTTTTCCATTCTCCCTTACTTCTTTTTATTTCCCAGCGCACTTAATTCTATCAATGTTTTCATTGAATTGGGATTTCTTAACAGCTCAGGAAGAACTGCTTTCATTATTGCCGTATTGGAATCCTCTATAGGTGCAGATGGCGTTGCAGCCTTAATAACTGCTTGTATTGTTTCTGTATCCTTATTATGAATTTCCTTTTTTAACTGGGATATATCGTCCTGAATTTCATATAAAATTGGAATCAATCGAGATATATCTCCATTCATCTCCTTAGTATCGGAATCGTCTTCATTATTTTGATCTGATTTCGTATCAAACGATAGGGCTCCTATTGTTTTGATTAACCTGGATTTAATCTCTTCAACTGAATCCAAGTCACTAAGGTCATAATCAAATGCTCTGATTCCAGCTATGTCAAAAGGAATCCTTTCATTTTTACATTTCAAATGGATAATTGGTTTTCCAGTTGAAGCTCTGTAACCCATCTCATAAAAAGCGTTCGGATTATGTCCTGTAATATCCGCAATCACAAGTTCTGATTGTAATAAGTAATCTATAATAGTTTGGGTTATTGAATCTGGTTGATTTAACTTGTCCACTCTTATAGGTTCAAATCCAGTTTCTTCACATACAGGTGCGATTATATATTTGAACATTTGATCCGCCCGTTTTCTTATTTCGCTCCCTTCATCACCTATTGGTGATACTACAAAACATTTTTTCATATCCTCACTCCTTAATTTTATAGAATATATACCTCTATCCACTTTTTTTATTGATCCATTTCTCATTAAAGTATTCAAAGAGCCTGCAAATTGCCCCTCTGTATAATCACGAACATCTTGTTCTCGAAGATAATGCTTAATATCCTGCACGCTATGTTCTTGTTTGTCTGATAAAAATTCTAATACAACTTCTTGTATTGTCGAACTCATTGTCATATCTTTGCCCCTCCTAATTTACTCTAATAATACCTCTGCAATATCTTAGAGTCAAGTCTTTTTCTTGTATTCTTGTTTGCTTTCTTGTCATTCTTGTATATTATTTAAAATCTATACTATTAAAAAAGTCGCTGCCACACCTTCAAGGGGTGGCTCGGCTCGCTGGGTATAACCCCTTGACACCGGACAGCGTCTCAAGGCGCCCAGACTTTCTCTTTGTTCAAGTCACTATCGTACTTGACGCGTTGCTTATGCCCCTTGAAGGGGCGTTTGTACTACTTCGACTTAACCCTTAAAAGGGTCCTCATATTCTTTTACACTTAATTTATCTTGCATGATATCGTACTTTTCCTGATCTTGGATATATTTCTTGATTGTCGCCTCATTTACCCCTACTGTGCTGACATAATATCCTTCTGACCAAAAATGTCGATTTCCAAACTTGTACTTTAGATTTGCATGTCTATCGAATATCATAAGTGCAGACTTGCCCTTCAAATATCCCATAAAACTTGACACACTCATCTTCGGCGGAATACTTACCAGCATATGAATGTGATCCGGCATTAAATGCCCTTCTATGATTTCTACTCCTTTGTAAGAACATAACTGTTTCAAGATATCTCTTATATCAGCTTTTAATTGATTATAGATAACTTTTCGTCTATACTTTGGAGTGAATACGATGTGATACTTACACATCCATTTTGTGTGAGCTAAATCATAATTCTTATTCGCCATAAAATCACCTTTCCTTTCTTACAATAGTGCCTGAACAACTCTATTGTAACGGAAAGGTGATTTTTTTGTACAACATTTTGTCTCCACCCGCAAAGCAGGTGGGTTTGGGTTTCAGGCATCTCCATTTTTCGGAACACGAAAAACTCCAATGCCCTCAACAGGATAAATCCCATACGAAAAGCAAGCCTTTTCAGACTTGCTTTCTATCATACTTTCCTTATTGGTAAATAATCTCTTTCTCCACAATCTCCTTCACATACGCCTGTATGTTGTTCATTCTTCTAACCCCTTCTAAGACATTTTCCACCTTTCTTATCGTTCTCTATCCATAGATTTTTTCTTAACTGACCGTTTC
>ERZ791741.1975-NODE-1975-length-15556-cov-3.360106_pt1 | contig 15556 bp, 8 predicted proteins | sample MGYA00510040_ERZ791741 | MGnify/ENA primary metagenome ERZ791741 (study PRJEB30046, sample SAMN00791960) | human gut metagenome | study: EMG produced TPA metagenomics assembly of the A metagenome-wide association study of gut microbiota in type 2... | reverse complement strand
CTCCGGGATTGGTTACTATGTTTGAAATGTATGATGTGCTTCACGAAAAGATGCAGACTTGCAAGAAACCGATTTTTCCCATTCTTCCTTCCATTAATACAGCCGGAGCGGAGGTTTCCGCCTTCCTGGCAAAAGGGCATGTGAATTTTGCAGACGAAGTGACCTTGGGTACTGCCCTTTCACGTATCGTCAATGCTCCTAAACCGGCAGTTCCTGAAATAGAACTGTTCGGAGTAGACGTTCCGAGGATTCGTCGTATTATTGATTCGATTCCGGAGGATGGTTATATCGCTCCCAATTATGTACAGGCATTGTTGCATGCTGCCGGTATTCCGTTGGTAGATGAATTTGTTTCCGATAATAAAGAGGAGATAGTAGCTTTTGCCCGTCGGTGCGGATTTCCGGTAGTTGCCAAAGTGGTTGGTCCTGTGCACAAATCAGATGTCGGCGGTGTTGTTCTGAACATTAAAAGTGAGCAACATCTGGCACTGGAATTTGATCGTATGATGCAGATACCTGATGCAAGAGCAATTATGGTACAGCCGATGCTGAAAGGTACGGAACTGTTTGTTGGCGCAAAATATGAAGAGAAGTTCGGTCACGTGGTACTTTGTGGTTTGGGAGGTATTTTTGTGGAGGTGCTGAAAGATGTATCTTCCGGTTTGGCTCCGCTTTCTTACGAAGAAGCTTATTCAATGATTCATTCTTTGCGTGCTTATAAAATCATTCAGGGAACACGTGGGCAAAAGGGAGTCAACGAAGATAAATTTGCTGAAATTATTGTCCGTTTGTCCACTTTACTACGTTTCGCTACAGAGATCAAAGAAATGGATATAAATCCGCTCTTGGCAACGCAAAAGGCCGTTGTAGCAGTTGACGCGCGTATCAGAATAGAAAAATAGGACTATTCTTTCATTCATTGAGACATATTTACTATCTTTCCGCTGTGATTTTGCCTACATTTGGTAACTCAAACGGAAGGATAGAAAACACGTATGTTTATGAAGAAAGTTCTCATATTTTTAATCTGTTTAATCGGCTATCAGATCGGCTGCCATGCGCAAATGGCGGACGAGCATTATTATTTCAAAAATCTTAGTGTACAGAACGGGTTATCTCAAAATACGGTCAATGCGATTTTGCAGGATAAGCAGGGCTTTATGTGGTTCGGCACAAAAGATGGTTTGAATAGATATGACGGTTTGTCATTCCGCAAATTCAAACATGATGACCGCACACGGCGGAGCATTGGTAATAATTTTATCACAGTTCTTTATGAGGATGCAAAAGGAAATATCTGGGTAGGTACGGATGTAGGACTTTATATCTATAATCCGGAAAAAGATTCTTTCCGGCATTTTGCTGAATTGAGCGCAGAAAACACGAAAATAGAGCATACCGTAACTGCAATCTCCGGAGACAACAAAGGATGTGTCTGGGTAGCGGTAGAGTCGCAGGGGCTATTTTGTTATGATCTGGAGGAAGGAATACTCCAGAACCACACATTGAAGAACTTTTCTTTTATCTCCACCAATGTCCAGTCTTTTGTTTTCGATAATAGCGGAACCCTTTGGATTGGCTGCTATGGCGATGGACTTTTCTATTCGAAAGACCGTTTGCAAACCCTTCATCCTTATGTATCACCTGTAGACGATCAAAAAACTTATGAGAATGATGTCGTGATAGGCCTGGTGAAAGGAGCATATAATTGTCTATATATAGGCTCTTTAAAAGGAGGAGTGAAAGAACTGAACCTAACCTCTAACAAACTGCATGATTTACTCTCTAAAGATGAAAGTGGAGAGTCTGTTTTTTGTCGTGAACTGCTGGTTGCTTCTGATAATGAATTGTGGATTGGTGCAGAATCGGGACTCTATATTTATAATCTCCGAATGGGTAAGTATGTTCATTTGCGCAGTTCGATCAACGACCCTTATTCTTTATCCGACAATGCTATTTATTCATTGTGTAAGGATCGCGAGGGTGGTATCTGGATTGGTTCTTATTTTGGCGGTGTGAATTACTATCCTCGTTTTTATACGTATTTTGAGAAATATTATCCCAAAGGGACTGATAATGGTTTGCGTGGGAAACGAGTACGTGAGTTCTGTCAGGATAATCAAGGTATTCTGTGGATTGGTACGGAGGACGGTGGTCTGAATCGTTTCAACCCCAAGACCAAAACATTCTCCTTCTTTACGCCCAGTAGTGCTTTTACCAATGTGCATGGTTTATGTTTAATTGGAGATCATCTTTGGGTAGGAACCTTTTCAAAAGGAGTGAAAGTAGTAGATACGCGTACGGGAGCTATCGTGAAAACCTATCAGAAAACGGATTCTCCCCGTTCATTGATAGATAATAGTGTTTTCTCTATTTGCTGCACAACGACCGGTGATATTTACCTGGGAACTTTATTCGGCTTGCTCCGATATAATAAACAGTCTGATGATTTCGACCGGATACCGGAACTGAACGGTCGGTTTGTGTATGACATAAAGGAGGACTCCGGAGGAAATCTATGGTTGGCAACTTATGCTAATGGAGCCTATTGCTACAATGTGAGTGAAAAGAAATGGAAGAATTATTTGCACGATAAAAATAATCCGAAGAGTCTCCCGTATGACAAGGTCTTAAGTATTTTTGAAGACTCTCACCGGCAAATCTGGCTGACTACTCAAGGAGGAGGTTTTTGTTGTTTTCAGCCGGATACGGAGACATTTGCCAACTATAATTTATCTGCCGGTTTGCCGAATGATGTCGTATATCAGATTGTAGAAGACAAGGACGGTCTTTTGTGGTTGACAACTAACAACGGTTTGGTCTGCTTCCAGCCCACAACCGGAGTGATGAAAGTATATACCACTTCCAATGGATTGTTGGGCGACCAGTTTAATTATCGTTCGAGTTTTGAGGCCGAGGATGGTACGATTTATTTGGGTAGTATCGATGGATTTATCGCTTTTAATCCCAAGAATTTCTCGGAGAACAAGTTTCTCCCGTCTATTGTAATTACTGATTTCTTTCTGTTTGGAAAGGAAGTATATGCTGGTGAACCGGGCTCTCCGTTGGAAAAGAGTATCACTTTCTCTGACCAGCTTGTTCTCCAGTCTAATCAGAATTCTTTCTCTTTCCGTGTAGCCGCGCTGGATTTTCAGGCTCCTAAGACAAGTCGGATTATGTATAAGTTGGAAGGCTTTGATACAGACTGGTTGACAGTTGGTGAAAGCCCTATTGTTACCTACTCCAATCTTCGATATGGTGATTATACCTTCCGGGTGAAAGTTGCCAATAGTGATGGAGTATGGAGTGACGATGAAGTGATATTGGAAGTGCATATTCTTCCTCCTTTCTATCTTTCTATATGGGCATATTGTGTGTATGCTTTGCTGATTATTGGCTGTTCTTTATATACAGTTATGTATTTCAAGAGGCGTAGTAACAACAAACACCGCAGGCAGATGGAAAAATTCGAGCAGGAGAAAGAACGTGAAGTTTACCATGCAAAGATTGATTTCTTTACCAATGTGGCCCATGAAATACGTACGCCGTTGACATTGATTAAAGGTCCGTTGGAAAACATTATATTGAAGAAACAGGTTGATGCGGAAACACGGGAAGACCTGAACGTAATGAAACAGAATACGGAACGATTGTTGAACCTGACTAACCAGTTACTTGACTTCCGTAAAACGGAAAGTCAGGGATTCCGTTTGAATTTTGCGAAATGTAATGTAACGGAGGTCTTGAAGGAGACTCATGTACGTTTCACTTCCCTTGCCAAACAAAAAGGTTTGGAATTCACCTTGCAAGTACCTGAAAAGGACTTCTATGCACATGTGAACCGGGAGGCGTTTACGAAGATTATCAGTAATCTGTTGAACAATGGGGTGAAGTATGCTGAAAGCTACGTACACATATCTTTGGAAGTGCCGGAAGCGGATGATAATAATTCATTCTGTATTCGTACGGAGAATGATGGGGTGATTATTCCCAATGAGATGAAGGAGGAAATATTCAAGCCTTTCGTTCGTTTCAATGAAAAAGAAGACGGAAAGGTGACCACTGGAACAGGAATCGGCTTAGCTCTTTCCCGTTCATTGGCAGAACTGCATCAAGGAACCCTGGCTATGGGAGCAGGGGAAGAAAATAATACCTTCTGTCTGACTTTGCCGATCGTTCAGGATATGACAATCACTTTAACACCGGAACCGGAAGTTGAAATAGACAGGATGAATGAAATTCCTGTTGGAGAGACGGAAAAGAAAGATAACCGGCCTACAGTGCTGGTTGTAGAAGATAATCCGGATATGCTTGCCTTTGTAGTGCGTCAGCTATCGAAAGAATATACTGTATTGACTGCCACTAATGGTGCGGAAGCGTTGCAAGTGTTGGATGGTAATTATGTGAACTTGGTGGTTAGTGATGTTGTGATGCCTGTGATGGATGGTTTTGAATTGTGTAAGACGATCAAGTCAGATTTGAATTATAGCCATATTCCCGTTATTTTGTTGACTGCGAAGACGAATATCCAGTCTAAGATAGAGGGAATGGAACTGGGAGCAGATGCTTATCTGGAGAAACCTTTTTCTGTGGAATATTTACAGGCTTGTGCTTCCAGCCTTATTCAGAATAGGGAGAAACTGCGCAAGGCTTTTGCACAGTCTCCTTTTGTGGCAGCCAATACGATGGCGTTGACAAAAGCTGACGAAGATTTTATAAAGAAGTTGAATGAGGTTATCCAGGTGAATTATAGTAATCCGGAATTTAGCATGGATGATATGGCGGATAGCCTGAATATGAGCCGTTCTAATTTCTATCGGAAGATAAAGGGAGTCTTGGATTTGAGTCCGAATGAATATCTTCGACTGGAACGTTTGAAGAAGGCTGCTCAATTATTGAAAGAAGGAGAAAACCGGGTAAATGAGATTTGCTATATGGTAGGGTTTAATTCTCCGTCTTATTTTGCCAAGTGTTTCCAGAAGCAATTTGGAGTGTTACCCAAAGATTTTGTAAGTTAATATTAATTTATAGCTATAAAGATAAGGTAAAAAGGAGCTTTTAAAAGAATGATTTGATGAAAAAGTATGTAAATTTGTTCGTTTTCGTATTCATGATAGGTGCTTGTCTTTCGCAGGGGAGAGCACAGACAAAGTCTGCAGTGAGTTATAAGAATCCGGTTGTAGATATTGCCATGCCCGACCCTACGGTGATTAAAGCTGCAGATGGTTATTTTTATGTGTATGCTACCGAATCTACCAGAAACGTTCCGATCATGAAGTCGAAAGATTTGGTGGAATGGACGTATTGCAACACTGCATTTACGAATAAAACTCGTCCCAGGTTTGAACCTAAAGCTGGAATCTGGGCACCTGACATTAATTATATTAACGGTAAATATGTGCTTTATTATGCAATGTCGGTGTGGGGAGGAGAACAAACGTGCGGAATTGGGGTAGCTACGGCCAACTCTCCGCAGGGACCTTTTACGGATCATGGTAAGATGTTCCGTAGCAATGAGATTGGTGTACAGAACTCGATCGATCCTAGTCTCCTGCAGTATGAGGGGAGAAACTATTTGGTATGGGGCAGCTTCCGGGGAATATATGTTATTGAACTGACTACGGATGGGTTGTCGATCATGCCGGGAGCGAAAAAAAAGAGAATAGCGGGAACTGCTTTTGAAGCTGTTTATATCCATAAGCACGACGATTATTATTATATGTTTGCCTCCATAGGAAGTTGTTGTCAAGGAGTGAAAAGTACATATAAAGTCGTAGTGGGACGTTCCAAGAAAGTATGGGGCCCGTACAAAGACAAGACTGGTAAACCGATGTTGAAAAATGGTTATTCTTTGGTGATAGGTGCGAATGATCATTTTGTAGGCAATGGGCACGGTTCGCAGATTATCCGGGATGATGCCGGACAAGACTGGCTTCTGTATCATGGATTTTCAAGATCAACTCCGGAGAACGGACGTATTCTGTTGTTGGACCAGATCAAGTGGAACCAAGAAGGTTGGCCTTACGTAGAGGGAGGATCTCCTTCTTACGAAACACAAAAAGCACCTGTATTTAATAACTGATTTTCAAATAAACCAATTATAATCTTAAATACCACAAGCATGAAACATACCCCTATTAGCAGGCGGGATTTTCTAAAGAATTTAGGCATAGCCGGGGCTGGCACTCTTCTTGCAGCAAGCCCTTGGCTTTCTGCTTTTTCGGAGGTGATGAACACCTCAAACGAGAAGTGTCGTCTGGCAATTATCGGGCCTGGTTCCCGGGGACGGTTTTTAATGGGATTTTTGGCTAAGAACCCCAAAGTCGATATTGTAGCATTGTGCGACATTTATAAACCGTCTATTGAGAACGCATTGAAACTTGCACCTAATGCCAAAGTGTATGGTGACTACCGGGAAGTGTTGGAAGATAAGTCGATAGATGCTATACTTGTAGCTACTCCTCTTAGCTCGCATTGTAAAATTGTATTGGATGCTTTCGACGCAGGAAAGCATGTGTTCTGTGAAAAGTCAATAGGTTTCACGATGGAAGAGTGTTACCGTATGTATCAGAAGCATCGTAGTACAGGGAAGATATTCTTCACAGGACAACAGCGCCTGTTCGATCCTCGTTACATCAAAGCAATGGAGATGATTCATGCAGGTACCTTTGGCGAAATAAATGCCATCCGTACTTTCTGGAACCGGAATGGGGACTGGAGACGTTCGGTACCTTCACCCAATTTGGAACGCCTGATAAATTGGCGTCTTTACAAAGAGTTCTCAAAAGGACTGATGACGGAACTCGCTTGCCATCAACTTCAGATCGGAAGCTGGGCTTTGCGTAAGATACCCGAAAAGGTGATGGGACACGGTGCCATCACTTATTGGAAAGACGGCAGAGATGTGTATGACAATGTGAGTTGTGTGTATGTATTTGATGATGGTGTGAAAATGACATTTGACTCTGTCATTTCCAATAAATTCTATGGACTGGAAGAACAGATCATGGGTAATCTCGGAACGGTAGAACCGGAAAAGGGAAAATATTACTTTGAAAGTGTAGCTCCTGCACCGGCCTTCCTACAAATGGTGAATGATTGGGAAAACAAAGTGTTTGACTCTCTGCCTTTTGCCGGAACAAGCTGGGCGCCGGAAACTGCAAACGAAAACAAAGGAGAATTCATTATCGGAGAACGTCCCAAGAGCGACGGTACGTCATTGTTGTTGGAAGCTTTCGTTGAAGCCGTCATAACACAAAAACAACCTAAAAACATAGCGGAAGAAGGATATTATGCAAGTATGCTCTGTTTGCTGGGTCATCAGGCATTGGAAGAAGAACGAACGCTTTATTTCCCTGATGAGTATAAAATAGATTATCTGAACCATCAATCTGTAAAAACACCCGAAGCAATATGAAAGACACGATTGTAACCGCACGACGTAAGAAAACAGAGTTAATTACTTTACTCATTTGTTTCGTAGTATCTAATTTGCTACATCTTTATGCAATTATTGCTTATCATGCACCATTTACGGAGATGATAACGTCTATTTTTTATATAATTATATTTACTTTTGTGCTTTATGCTTTCTGGGGGATTTTGCGTCTCTTGTTTTATGGAATGCAAGCACTGTTTAAAAAGAAGAACTTAATCAATATCAATGAAAATAAATAATTTATGGTAACACGAAGGGATTTTTTGAAAACGATGTCGATGGCTTCAGCCGGATTGGCATTGGGAACCGGTGATTTATTACATGCGCAAACTGCTTCACCTAAAAAAGGAAGAGGTGACAAAGTGAAGATTGCTTATATCGGTATTGGTAACCGTGGAGAGCAGATTATTGAAGACTTTGCACGGACAGGTATGGTGGAAGTGGTGGCTTTATGTGATGTAGATATGGGTGCCAAGCATACACAAAAGATAATGGCTAAATATCCGAAAGCAAAGCAGTTTAGGGATTTTCGCCAAATGTTTGATAAGGCCGGTAACGAATTTGATGCTGTAGCAATTGCTACTCCCGACCATTCGCATTTCCCGATCAGTATGCTGGCTTTGGCATCCGGAAAGCACGTATATGTAGAGAAACCGCTGGCACGTACCTTCTATGAAGCGGAACTGTTGATGCAAGCTGCGCTTAAACGTCCGAACCTGGTTACTCAAGTAGGAAATCAGGGACATTCTGAAGCAAACTATTTTCAGTTTAAAGCCTGGATGGATGCGGGAATTATCAAAGACGTTACTGCTATCACCGCCCACATGAATAACCCACGTCGTTGGCATAAATGGGACACTAATATTTATAAACTTCCTTCCGGTCAGCAACTGCCGAAAGATCTGGATTGGGACACTTGGCTCGGAGTTACTCCTTATCACGAGTATAATAAAGATTATCATTTGGGACAATGGCGTTGTTGGTATGATTTTGGTATGGGGGCATTGGGCGACTGGGGAGCACATATCCTCGACACGGCTCACGAATTCCTGGAACTGGGATTGCCATACGAAGTCACTATGCAATATGCAAAAGGGCATAATGATTACTTCTTCCCGTATTCTTCCACGATTCTCTTCCGTTTCCCGCAACGTAAAGGAATGCCACCGGTAGATATTACCTGGTATGATGGTCTGGATAATCTTCCTCCTATTCCTGCCGGTTATGGAGTTTCGGGATTAGATCCGAACATCCCGGTAACTAATCAGGGAGATACTCCAAAATCTAAGTTGAATCCCGGAAAGATCATTTATACTAAGGATTTGATCTTTAAGGGTGGTAGTCATGGAAGCACTTTGTCTATTATTCCGGAGGAGAAAGCAAAAGAGATGGCAGACAAGTTGCCGAAAGTTCCTAAAAGTCCTTCCAATCACTTCGAGAACTTCTTGTTGGCATGTAACGGTATTGAAAAGACACGCTCTCCGTTCGAAATCAATGGAGTGTTGAGTCAGGTATTTTCACTGGGGGTGATGGCTCAACGACTTAATACACAGTTGTTCTTTGATCCTCGTACGAAGCAGATTACAAATAATGAATTTGCTAATGCAATGCTGGCGGGACTTCCACCGCGTAAAGGTTGGGATGAATTTTATAAATTATAATAAATAGAAACAGCCTTTTTCATTCCTTCTCTTCAAGAGAAAGAGATGGGAAAGACTAATAAATGATTATGAAGAATATCGTATTAACTTTACTTTTATTTTGTGCCGCTTCTTTAGGCGCACAGAATTGGGAACCTCTTTTCAATGGGAAAAACCTGAAAGGATGGAAGAAATTGAATGGCAAAGCCGAGTATAAAATTGTAGATGGTGCCATTGTCGGTGTATCTAAGATGGGAACACCCAATACTTTTTTGGCAACGACAAAGAATTATGGTGACTTTATCCTTGAGTTTGACTTCAAGGTAGATGACGGTTTAAATTCTGGAGTACAGCTTCGTAGTGAAAGCAAGAAAGATTATAAGAAGGGTCGTGTACACGGTTATCAGTTTGAGATCGATCCTTCCAAACGCGCTTGGTCAGGTGGTATCTATGATGAGGCACGTAGAAACTGGCTTTATCCTTTGACGCTGAATCCGTCGGCAAAAACCGCTTTTAAGAATAATGCATGGAATAAAGCTCGTATTGAGGCTGTAGGTAACTCAATCCGTACTTGGATAAACGGAGTACCTTGTGCTAATATCTGGGATGATATGACTCCTGTGGGTTTCATTGCTTTACAAGTGCATGCTATTAAAGATGCGGCAGATGAAGGTAAAACAGTTAGTTGGAAAGATATCCGCATTTGTACGACAGACGTAGAACGCTATCAGACACCGGAAGCGCAAGCTGCACCGGAAGTGAATCTGATTGCCAACACGATTTCTCCGAATGAAGCAAAAGAAGGATGGACTCTATTATGGGATGGTAAGACTACTGATGGATGGAGAGGAGCTAAGCTTTCTACTTTCCCTGCAAAAGGCTGGAAGATAGAAGATGGAATTCTGAAAGTAATGAAGAGTGGTGGCGCTGAATCTGCTAATGGCGGTGATATTGTGACTACCCGTAAATACAAGAACTTTATTCTGAAAGTAGATTTTAAGATTACTGAAGGTGCCAATAGCGGAATTAAATATTTCGTAAACCCGGATATGAATAAAGGTGCAGGCTCTGCTATCGGTTGTGAATTCCAGATTCTTGATGATGACAAACATCCTGATGCGAAACTGGGTGTGAAAGGTAACAGAAAGCTAGGTTCGTTGTATGACCTGATTCCGGCTCCTAAGAATAAACCTTTCAATAAGAAAGAGTTTAATACTGCTACCATTATCGTAAAAGGCAATCATGTGGAACATTGGTTGAACGGTGTTAAATTGATTGAATATGATCGCAACAACGATATGTGGAATGCTTTAGTAGCATATAGCAAATATAAGAACTGGCCTAATTTCGGAAATCCGGAGGAAGGAAATATACTCCTTCAGGATCACGGAGATGAAGTGTGGTTCAAGAACGTGAAGATTAAAGAACTGAAGTAAGGTGTATTCCATATTATTGTGGGAGATACGTTAAAATTCTTTATGACTTTTTATTTAGGCACGGATTGCGCGAGTTTCACGGTTGTTTTAATGAAATAGCAATCGTGTAATTCGGGTAATCCGTGCCTAATTTGTCCTGCTATACGATGCAAGTTCCTATTCAACATATGTATAAGCCGTCCCATGAAGGTAATGGACTGCTTTATGCCTGGTTTCTTTCCATGCATACACGGGTGGATATTATCCTGTATAGCAAGAAAACGGAAGGAGAATTGTTGTTTGTGGTCAATTGTATTTATGATGCATTGTGTCGGTTGGAAAAGATAGCGAACTTTTATGATCCGGCCAGTGAATTGTCTTATGTCAACCGGACAGCTTTTGTTTCTCCAGTCGTTCTTAGCGAAGAACTCTATTCAATGATTGATTTATGTCTGGAATATAATGGGAAGACTCTGGGGTGTTTTGATATTACAGTCCATTCAGAAAATTACAATCAGAACACGATACAATCGGTCCATTTATCAGTTGAAGATCATAGTATCTATTTTTCACAACCGGGAGTTGCTGTCAACTTATCTGGTTTCCTCAAAGGGTATGCTTTGGAAACAATTAAAAGCATATTGAATGAGTGCATGATAGAAAATGCATTGATAAATATGGGAAACAGTTCCGTCCTTGCTTTAGGTAATCATCCGGTAGGAACGGGATGGAAAGTCAATAATATACTTCTTCATAATGAGTGTCTTACAACCTCCGGTAATGACTCTCCTGAACGTCGGCATATTGTTTCTCCTCGAGATGGAAAATTGGTGGAAGGTGCTCGACAGATATCTGTAGTTACAACTAATGGGGCAATAGGAGAAATATTGTCTACTGCTTTGTTTGCTGCTGACAGCGAACAAACTAAAGTCTTGGTGGGTATATATGCACAATGTCGTGTATATATATATCCACCATGCTGAATATATACTCACCGTGCTGGACATATATATCCACCATACTATATTGGCCATCTATATCCAACGATACTTATCCAACTAGCTGTCAAGATATAGATAGTCTGTAGACGAGCAAAATTAATTATTAAATACGGACAAATGTTACAAAATTGATTATGACCTGATTTTTCTGTTTTTTGAGACAAAAATACTATTTGAGATAAGCTTGCATTTTTTATTTTTGTTGCGAATTTATATATTAATTAATATAGCTATTAAATATAATACGGATGAAAGTAGATAAGTTCAATATAAGTAAGCTTGAATATTATCTTATAATATTAACTCAAATTTATTTAGTATGAAAAACAAAAAAGAAGGTTTCACGTCTCGGGTAGGATTGTTCTTACTATTGGTGACTTTTTGTCTTGGTACAGTACAGGCTCAAAGTTCTAAAATTACGGGATATGTGAAAGATCAATCGGGTGAACCGTTGATTGGAGTAAATGTGATGGAAAAAGGGACTACTAATGGAACCGTAACCGATCTAAACGGATTCTACAGCATTGTGGTGAAGGCTTCAAATGCTGTGTTAAAATTCAGTTATATTGGTTATAAGAATCAAGAAATCCCGGTAGCAGGTAAAAAACTGATTAACGTCACGATGAAAGATGATTCAGAGACGCTGGATGAAGTAGTTGTAGTGGGTTATGGTACGATGCGTAAAAAAGACCTGACTGGTTCGGTCGTCCAAGTTCGTCCTGATAAGATTGCCAATGAAAATCCTAAAACTGTTCAAGACATTTTACGCGGAACACCGGGATTAGTGGTAGGTTATGGTGAAGGCGATGCTGGCGCAAAAGGCGGCGGTGAGATGAAAATCCGTGGACAGCGTTCCGTTTATACAGATGGTGGTCATAACAATCCGTTGATTATCCTCGACGGTATGTTCTTTCAAGGAGAACTCTCGGAAATTAATCCGGATGATATTGGACAAATAGACGTTTTGAAAGATGCGTCGGCAGCTGCCGTTTATGGAGCACAGGCTGCTAATGGTGTAATCATCATCACAACGAAAAAAGGTAAAAAAGGCAAGCCTGTTGTTAATTTCACAGCTAGCGTAGGTTTAACTCAAAAGGCTGCCTATCGTGATAGATGGCAAACTACGATGTCACACAGCTCTCTTCTGCGGATCTAAAGCATCAGTGCGTCGAGATGGGAGTACCTGCCAACAAAATTTCTGAAGTAGGTATATCACGGTTTTATCAAGCCAAGCTAAACACTGACGTAATAAAGGGATTATTTGCTCGTAAGGTTCTTCTTGTCGAAGGGGCAACAGAAACACAAGCGCTACCTCTTTACTTCAAAAAAATGGGGTTCTCTCCCGCTGCCAAGGGCCTTGAGATAGTTAGCTGCGGAGGAAAGGGCAACATGCCTTCCCTTTATCGGCTCTTCACCGCTTATGGCATCGAATGCTTCTGTCTTTTCGATGCCGATGAGTCAAAATGCAGCAACAAAGAGCTCTCAGGCCTTCTCAATATAGGCAGGATGGTACTTGGAACTGCATCTTGTGAAGTTGAGCAGAGATACGCTTACTTCTCGAAGGATTTCGAAACTACGGCAAAAAACGAAATCCCCGATTACTCCACCCTCGAGCACACTGCGAATCTTTCCTATCGCATTAGCGGAAAACCAGCCATCGCCCGCTTCATAGCAGAAATGTCAAATACCGTTCCTCTCTTTGCGAAGAGACTAGCGAATGCCCTGGATAACGCAACCGTTACCCCTCATTCCGTTTCTAAAACTCTAAATCAAGATGCTATATACATCGAAGATGATTTCGATACTCCATTCTGAGTCAGCGCAGCGACACTTTTTTGGGTATCGTTTCGCTGCATGATCCAAGTTTTACCATTTTTGCATTTTCACGAACCGCGAACGCAGAGAGAAAGCCACTCGGTCAGCACAAAACCTTTTGAACTATGAACAGCTCCTACAATAAGCCAGACGAACGGCCAGATGCACTTGCTTGCTTCGACTCGCTATACTAGCGACCGAGACGCCACTAAAAGCTTTTCAATTGCTCCGACTAATTTGAGGGGGCCTAATGAGCAGATCTAATGCGCAAACAGAAACTAAACTCAGTTCAATTGATTTCGAGCCAAAAGATCCGTCCCATCACGAGGAGTTGAAATCTAAGCTCCCTGAGTTGGAAAGAGAGATCAATCAAAGCATAGAAAGCATCTGGGATAAAATCTCCCGAGCAGATCCAAAAGCGCTCTTAATGTGTAGTTCCGATATTGAGAGAATAGGACACTTTCAATCATTTGGCGATGCCGCTATTGCTATGCCAAATGATTTCCCCTCAAGGCCAACTGAGTATATTCAAAGCGTTATTGCTTCTTCAAAAGCATTTCGTGACACAGAACTTAATAAAGAGATGGCAGACTCGCTATGCATGGAAATCATTTCCGATATTGAAGAACTGGCAATGAAAATGCAGCTATTCATTTTATGCTGGGCCTGTGGACTTGAAAAGTCAGTTAAAGACGAGAAAGATCGTGAACTAATTGTTGAAGCGCAAGAAATGTATCTAGTGCGAGGCAACAGGTACCAGATATTTCAAGAACGATTCTACCGTCCATTGCTCAATCCGCACAATGAAGAATTCGAAAAACTTTTTGGTCTAACTGCGGATGAAGTCACTACTGGATTGATGACTTTAGAGAACGCCTTATCGCAAGGAAGATTCGAAGGCTTAAACACATTGGCCAACTTTTTCGATAGCTTTGATGATGGAAGGCCGCCTGACCCAGATGACCTGCTTCCAGACCAAGCCGATATTCTTTCGTCGGCAGTTTTTGAAACTTTTTCCGTCGAGCATTTCGACGTCTCAAGGATTACTGAATGGCCTGAAAAGTTTATTGAAAAACTATCTTTTGATCCAGGGGATGCACAATGGTTCGATCAGGGTCGTTATAAAAACTGGCCCATTGTCTCACTGCCAGTGCGTCGAAAACCCTTTATCAGGCTCAATGGAAATTCCTATTGTTTTGATTACTACACGTTAATGGATAATTTTTATAGAGTTATTCGCGAAACGCTTATTGAATGCGATGCAGACTATGAGCAAATTTGGCAAATCAAGCAGAAAGAAGCAAGTGAGGAGTTTGTTGCGGAAATATTTTCAAACCTATTGCCTGGATGCACTTGCTACGCGTCGAACTATTTTTCACCAACAAACAAAAAGGGCAGTCTAGTTGAGAACGATCTCATAGTCCGTTATCACGACTCTATAATCATTGTTGAAGTAAAAGCTGGATCGTTCACATATGCACCCCCACTTACAGACTGGAACAACCACGTTAGAGACTATAAAAGCTTGATCGAAAAGGCCGATCATCAATGCTCGAGAGTACACGAGTATTTATGCAAGCATGAGCAAAAAGCACCATTGCTCGATGCTCGCGGGATCACAAAAGCAGAAATCGACATGAGCGCGATTACAGATATTTTTGAGATTTCTGTCACCATTGATGACATCAACGCATTCGCATCAAAGGCAGAGCGCCTTAATTTTCTTAATTTAAAATCAGGTGCAATAAGTATATCGATCAATGATTTGATGGTATATGAAGATTACTTTGATAACCCTTTTGAGTTCCTTCATTTTTTAAGTCAGCGAAGAAATGCATCCAGAAACAAAAGACTTGCTTTCAACGATGAACTTGATCATCTGGGAATGTACATTGAAAACAATTATTATTCGCTAGATCAACCTGAAGACGAAGCATACGATACGATTTATGTTATTGATAGTCGCGACGACTTGAATGCGTATTACAACAATGGTCGGAAACATGGGATTGATATTCCTAAACCACGGCAAAAACTACCTGAATTCTATAATGCCCTTTTCCGATCTCAAAGCGTAATAAAAATGAGCAATCCTGTTCATTGCACATCTTACTTACTGAATTTCTCATCTGAAACTCGGGCAGCGTTTTCCAGGCAGGTTCAAATGCTCATCAGCCGCGCTCAAGTAAGAGGGTGCTCTCAAATTCTTAATCTCACTGGAAGCGCAAGAGACAGCCAAAGTGTGAG
>ERZ791741.1962-NODE-1962-length-15646-cov-7.783850_pt1 | contig 15646 bp, 10 predicted proteins | sample MGYA00510040_ERZ791741 | MGnify/ENA primary metagenome ERZ791741 (study PRJEB30046, sample SAMN00791960) | human gut metagenome | study: EMG produced TPA metagenomics assembly of the A metagenome-wide association study of gut microbiota in type 2... | reverse complement strand
TGCAAAGATAACTTCACGTCCGTGCGGCGTGACCCCTTCCGACCCCTTTTGACCCCTTGGCGGATTGCGGGGGGAATCATGGCTCTCCAAGTGGAGGCAGACTGGTTGCAACTGGCGGCGGGGACACGGGGACAGTAGGGACAGCCCCTTTTTTTCTCACACACACGTGCGCGCGTATAAAGCCGGGGTCAGCTCTTGTGATACGTTCCCCCTACCGTCCACACTCATCGGACCCCTTGCTTGGTGAACCGTTTGGGCCGCCTTTTCCTGGTGGTAGGTTTTCATCGCCTTTTTCACCTCGGTGCGTATACGAAGTTCTGCATGCAGGGGGCCTCCCAGGAGCAGTGTGTTGTGTTATTTGGTTTTTTTACTGTAAGAGATGATTTTCTCTAGCAGCTCCGGCCATATGTCGTCCTGTGGAAAGGCAGGCAGGGGGAAATAAGGTTCGGAGCCTTCGGTGAGTTGTTCTTCCTCGTTGGTGTCATTGGGGAACTCATTTTCCACCTTATTATATCGCGCGCACGTGTGTGAGAAAAAAAGGGGCTGTCCCTGCTGTCCCCACTGTCCTGCCTTGTAAGAATCGGCGGAACTGAATAACGGAAAATATTTCTCAGGAGGACTTGTCTTTAAAATTCACTTGAAATGAATTTGTTTTCCCACTTTTATTGTTAATGCGAAGAGAAGTCGTTATCTTCGCATTAACAATCCATTTAAGAAAAAGAGAATGATGAAATATCCCATTGGCATACAGAGTTTTGATCAAATAATAGAAGGTAATTGGGTCTATGTGGATAAGACCGATTTGGTTTATCGTTTGGTAACGACGACCAAAACTTGTTTTCTTAGCCGTCCCCGTCGTTTTGGGAAGAGCTTGTTGGTAAGCACGTTGGATGCCTATTTCAAGGGGCGCAAGGAACTTTTTGACGGCTTGATGATAGCGAAGTTGGAGAAAGACTGGCATCAGTATCCTGTGTTCAAGATAGATTTCAACGGTGTTAACTTTACGGAAAAAGGAAACTTGGAAGCTACCATAGAATATTATCTTGCCAACTGGGAGAAAATCTACGGAGAAACTCCCCGTGAGGTTCCTATGGGGAAGCGGTTCGAACAAATACTTTCTCTAGCCTATCAGCAAACGGGGCGTCGTGCCGTGGTGCTGGTAGATGAATATGACAAGCCTATTCTCGATGCATTGGATACTCCTCTGGAAGATGCCAACCGCGAAATCTTGAAAGCTTTCTATTCCACCTTCAAAGGGGCTGATGAATACTTGAGGTTTGTGTTGCTTACGGGAGTGACAAAATTTTCGCAAGTCAGTGTGTTCAGCGGGTTCAACCAGCCTAAAGATATAAGTATGGATAATCATTATGAAGCATTGTGTGGTGTGACTCAGGTGGAATTGGAACATTATTTTGCAGAACCTATTGCAAATTTGGCTGAAAAGTTCAATTATACAGTGGAGGAAATGAAAGACGTACTCAAAATGCAATACGATGGCTATCATTTTGGCAGCGGCTTGCTTGGTGTCTATAATCCTTTCAGCCTGCTCAATGCTTTTGATATGAACGATATCCGCGACTATTGGTTTGCATCAGGTACTCCTACTTATTTGATCAAACTTCTGCGGCATAACCACGAGCAGATGGATGAATTGACTGGGCGTTACTATGATCCTTCGATGTTTGTCGATTATAAGGCCGATGTGGAAAAACCGCTGCCTATGATTTATCAAAGCGGCTATCTGACGATCAAGGAATACGACTCCCGGAGAAACCGTTACCTGTTGGACTTTCCAAATAATGAGGTGAAAAAGGGATTTCTGACCATGGTGGCAGCCAATTATTTCAAACCCCAAGAGTTTGAAGTTTCCAACTGGATTGTAGATGCCGTCATTTTACTTGAGGAAGGGGAAACTACGGCTTTTTGTTCAGCTTTAACTTCTTTCCTTGCGGATATACCTTATGATTCTCATGGCTCGATAAAGACGGTTGAAGCGACAGAAAAACATTTTCAATATACTTTCTATCTGATTCTCCGTTTGCTTGGGGTATATTGCCAGTTGCATGTGGAGAAAACTCAGTCAAGAGGAAGAGTGGACTGTGTATTGGAGACAAAGGATTATGTATATATATTTGAGTTTAAACTGGATGGTACGGCTGCTGAAGCCTTGCAGCAGATAGAGGACAAAGGATATGCTACACCTTATCAGACAGACACGCGCAAAGTCACGGCTATTGGTGTCAGTTTTTCATCGGAAACCATGACGGTGGAGGAATGGGAGGAAAAAACGTTGTAGCCCAGTTGAGATTAAATAATAGTGCAAAAGTAATGCCTCAAGCCGGAATCGTCACGATCCCTCTTGAGGCAGTCTTCATTTATGGAATTGGGGATATAAACCGCTTACGCTTTAAAATTGCGTGCTATTTTTTTATATCCATATACGGCACGGTTACCCAATTCTTCTTCAATGCGGAGCAACTGGTTGTATTTTGCCATACGGTCGCTACGGCTCAGTGAACCGGTTTTAATCTGTCCGCTATTGGTGGCTACGGCGATATCTGCAATGGTAGCATCTTCCGTTTCACCGGAGCGGTGGCTGGTCACAGTGGTGTAGCCGTTACGTTGGGCCATTTCGATAGCATCCAGAGTTTCAGTCAGCGAACCGATCTGGTTTACTTTTACCAGGATAGAGTTTGCACAACCTTCACTGATTCCTTTTTCCAGGAACTTCACATTGGTAACGAACAAGTCATCACCTACCAGCTGGCAACGGTTGCCCAGACGCTCGGTCAGCATGCGCCATCCTTCCCAGTCGTTTTCTGCCATACCATCCTCTATCGAATCAATGGGGTAGTCCCAACTCAATTTTTCCAGATAGGCAACCTGTTCGGCGGCACTGCGCTTTTCCCCTTTGGGGCCTTCAAACTTGGTATAGTCATAGATGCCGTCATGATAAAATTCGGAAGAAGCACAATCCAGACCGATGGTGATATGTTTGAACGGTTCATATCCGGCAGCTTCAATAGCGGCAAGGATACAATTCAAAGCATCTTCAGTGCCATCCAGTGCAGGGGCAAAACCGCCTTCATCTCCTACGGCTGTGCTTAGTCCGCGTTTTTTCAGCACCTCTTTCAAAGCATGGAATACTTCTGCGCCCATCCGTAAGGCCTCACGGAATGTCTTTGCGCCGACAGGACGAATCATGAATTCTTGAAAAGCGATAGGAGCGTCGCTATGCGAGCCTCCGTTAATGATGTTCATCATCGGGACGGGCATGACATAGGTATTTGTTCCGCCGATGTATCTGTAAAGAGGGATATCCAGATAGTTGGCGGCAGCTTTTGCCACAGCCAGGGATACGCCCAAAATAGCATTTGCGCCCAGTTTTGATTTAGTTGGGGTTCCATCCAGATCAAGCATGGCTTTGTCAATGCCACGTTGGTCCATAGAGTCCATTCCTTTCAATGCCGGAGCGATAAGGGTATTTATATTTTCTACAGCTTTTAATACGCCTTTGCCCCCGTAACGGGTCTTGTCACCGTCACGTAGCTCCAATGCCTCATGTTCACCGGTTGACGCACCCGATGGGACAGAGGCACGGCCCATAATCCCTGATTCCAATATCACATCCACTTCCACAGTGGGGTTACCACGTGAATCCAAAATCTCTCTTCCTTTAATCTCTGCTATTTTCATATAATTCTAATTTTATAAGATGGTTTTATTTTAATAACAATAGAGAAGCCGGATTTGTTGAGGTGCCAGGGAAAGTTTTTTCATGATATTTACTTTTTTATTTCTTTCCACAGAGTACATCCGTCTTCTTTTTTCGTCTCCCTTTAATAAAAGCTAGAGATCAATATGAAAATAAAATGGATAGTGGGGGGGCTGTTATGGGCAAGTTCTTACTTGCAGGCTGCCGCACAGGAATATAAACTGTGGTATGACGAACCCGCTCAGGTTTGGACTGAAGCGCTTCCGCTGGGTAACGGGCGGTTGGGAGCGATGGTATTCGGCAATCCCGGTGTGGAACATATCCAGTTGAACGAAGAAACTATTTGGGCAGGACGTCCCAATAATAATGCTAATCCCGATGCGTTGGAATATATTCCCAAAGTGCGCCGGTTGGTGTTCGAGGGAAAATATCTTGAAGCACAAACGTTGGCTACCGAGAAAGTAATGGCGAAGACCAATAGCGGTATGCCCTATCAATCGTTTGGCGATCTGCATATTTCTTTTCCGGGGCATACACGTTATTCCGATTACTATAGGGAACTGAGCCTGGATTCAGCTCGTACCATCGTGCGTTATAAGGTGGACGGGGTGACTTATCAGCGTGAAACACTGACGTCGTTTGCCGATCAGGTAGTTATGGTGCGTCTTACTGCCAGCCAACCCGGAAAGATTACTTGTAACGCCAATCTTACTACTCCGCATCAGGATGTGATGGTTGCGACGGAAGGGGAGGAGGTTACCCTTTCGGGCGTATCTTCCTGGCATGAAGGACTCAAAGGGAAGGTTGAATTTCAGGGACGTATGACTGCACGTACTCAGGGAGGAACCCGGTCTTGTCGTGACGGAGTCTTGAGTATAGAAGGGGCGGACGAGGCTGTGATTTATATTTCCATTGCTACCAACTTTACTAATTACAAGGATATAACAGGTAACCAAGTGGAGCGTGCGAAGAACTATCTGCGCCGGGCTGTAAGTAAAGATTATGTGACATCACGTAAGGCACACGTCGATTTTTTCAAGCAATATATGGACCGTGTCTCTTTGGATTTAGGCATAGACAAATATGCAGGGGTAACCACTGATATGCGTGTACAGAATTTCAAGGAAACGAAGGATGATTTTCTGGTGGCCACTTATTTCCGTTTCGGCCGCTATCTGTTGATTTGTTCTTCACAGCCGGGTGGGCAGCCTGCTAATTTGCAAGGCATTTGGAATGATAAATTATTTCCTTCCTGGGATAGTAAATACACGTGTAATATCAATGTTGAAATGAACTATTGGCCGGCCGAAGTGACGAATCTCAGCGAATTGCACGAGCCTTTGATACAACTGATCCGTGAAGTGAGTGAAACAGGGCGTGAGTCGGCCAAGATTATGTATGGGGCGGATGGCTGGGTATTGCATCACAATACGGATATATGGCGTGTTACCGGAGCTATAGACAAGGCTCCGTCGGGATTATGGCCTACGGGTGGAGCCTGGCTGTGCCGTCATTTGTGGGAACGTTATCTTTATACAGGCGATATGGAATTTCTCCGCTCGGCTTACCCTATCATGAAAGAAGCCGGTAAGTTTTTTGATGAAATCATGGTGAAGGAACCGTTGCATAACTGGTTGGTGGTATGTCCGAGCAATTCTCCGGAGAATACTCATGCAAGCAGTAACGGGAAAGCGACTACGGCTGCCGGGTGTACTTTGGATAACCAGCTGATATTCGATTTGTGGAATCAGATAATCACGACCGCCCGTCTGTTGGGTACGGATGCTGAATTTGCCACCCGTTTGGAACAGCGTTTAAAGGAAATGGCGCCCATGCAGATAGGACGTTGGGGGCAATTGCAGGAATGGATGATGGATTGGGACAATCCGCAGGATGTGCACCGTCATGTGTCACACCTTTATGGTTTGTTCCCCGGTAATCAGATTTCTCCTTACCGTACTCCCGAATTGTTTGATGCGGCACGTACTTCGCTGATTCATCGTGGCGATCCGTCTACCGGATGGAGTATGGGATGGAAGGTATGTTTGTGGGCCCGTCTGTTGGATGGTGACCATGCTTATAAACTGATAACCGATCAGTTGACTCTCGTACGTAACGAGAAGAAAAAAGGAGGAACTTATCCTAATTTGTTTGATGCCCATCCACCTTTTCAGATTGACGGTAATTTTGGTTGTACGGCGGGTATCGTAGAAATGCTGATGCAGAGCCACGATGGTTTTATTTATTTACTTCCCGCATTGCCGGCGCAATGGAAAGAGGGAAGCGTGAACGGGATTATAGCCCGTGGAGGTTTTGAATTGGATTTGAGTTGGAAGAATGGTAAAGTGAGCCGGTTGGTGGTGAAATCCCGTAATGGGGGAAACTGTCGTTTGCGTTCTTTAAATCCGCTGGCAGGCAAAGGGCTGAGAAAGGCGAAAGGAGAGAATCCGAATAAATTGTATGCCATACCCGAAATCTTACAGCCGATTATAAATAAAGAAGCGAAATTGAATAAAGTTGAGTTGAAAAAAACTTATCTTTATGATCTGGAAACCAAAGCAGGTGAAGAGTATATATTCTTAGGTAAGTGATGATTCTTGCATTGATTGTAAGGATGAAAAATAGTAAAAAGAAGAAATATGAAAAGAACAGGATTAAACATTATTTGCTCATTGTTGCTGGCTGGTGGAATGTGTGCATGTACTGCCACTCCTAAACAGACCGAAGAAATCAAATGGAGCGAACGTATGGCTCAGTCGGAAATGCAACGTTTCCCTGAGCCTTGGATGATAGAAAAAGCGAAAAAGCCTCGTTGGGGCTATACGCACGGACTGGTGGTGAAATCCATGTTGGAGGAATGGAAACATACCGGTGACACTGCCTATTATAATTATGCAAAAATATATGCAGACAGTCTGATAGACACCGACGGTAAGATAAAGACCATGAAATATCTTTCTTTTAATATTGATAATATCAATGCCGGAAAGATTTTATTCGATTTTTATGAAAAGACGGGAGACGGGCGTTATAAGGTGGCGATGGATACTCTTCGCAAACAACTGGCCGAACAGCCCCGTACCAGTGAAGGCGGTTTCTGGCACAAACTGGTATATCCGCACCAGATGTGGCTGGATGGTATATTCATGGCTTCTCCTTATCTGGCTCAATATGGTAACGTATTCAAGGATACTACGGTCAATGCCGATATTGTGAATCAAATAAAGCTGATTGCCCGTAAAACGTATGATCCTAAAACCGGTTTGTTCTATCATGGCTGGGATGAGAGCAAGACACAAAATTGGGCAAATAAGGAAACCGGGTGCTCACCCAACTTCTGGAGCCGCAGTATAGGCTGGTATGCCGCTGCCGTGGTGGATGTATTGGACTATATGCCGGCGCAGTTCGAAGGACGCGACAGCATTATGACGATTATAAATACGTTAGCCGAAGGCATTGTAAAATACCAGGAGCCTGAAACAGAGGTATGGTGGCAGGTGACTGACCAGAATAACCGTAAAGGAAATTATCTGGAATCTTCCGCTTCATCGCTTTTTGTATATTTCTTGTGTAAAGCGGTGAATAAAGGATATATTCCTGTGGAGTATAAAGCGGCCGCAGAGCGTGGTTTTAATGGCCTGATCAAACAGTTCATTAAAGAAGAGCCTGATGGTTCATACACTATTACCAACTGTTGTGCTGTTGCAGGATTAGGCGGTAAAGGAAACCGGGATGGAAGTTTTGCTTATTACATAGGTGAGCCGGTGATAGAGAACGATCCGAAATCAGTAGGTTCCTTTATTTTGGCAGCTATTGAATATGAGAAAATGAAGCAGTAGGAATAATCTGAAAAAGATGAGGACATTTGTCAAAAAGGTCTTCATCTTTTCCGTAAACATAAGGACCTTTTTTAAACACCTTGTTGTTTTGATAAAAGCTCTTGTTTGGAGATTGTCAATTAATTAATAAACGAATTTGAAAATACAATGATGAACAGACACGCATTACTTTCCTTATTGGCTTTATTGCTATGTTGCTCTACTTCGTTGCCGGCGCAGAAAGCGAAAACGTATATTCCCTGGAAGAACGGCAAACTGGTGGTGTCCGAGGAGGGACGCTACCTGAAGCATGAAAATGGAGTACCTTTCTTCTGGTTGGGTGAAACCGGATGGCTGATGCCGCAACGCTTGAATCGTGACGAGGTTTCTTACTATCTGAATAAGTGCAAGGATGCTGGATATAACATGGTGCAGGTGCAGGTATTGAACGGTGTGCCTTCCATGAATATTTACGGCCAGTATTCCATGACAGACGGTTTTAATTTCAAAGATATCAACCGCAAAGGGATTTATGGATATTGGGACCACATGGACTATATTATTAAAAGTGCCGCTTCACGGGGCATCTATATAGGGATGGTATGTATTTGGGGAACTCCCGTGGAACAAGGGCTGATGAATGAAAAAGAAGCCGTGGCATACGGTAAGTTTCTTGCAGAACGTTACAAGGATGAGCCGAATATTATTTGGATGATAGGAGGGGATATCCGCGGTGATAATAAGACGGAGGTATGGGATGCGTTGGCAAACAGTATCCGCAGCATAGACAAAGGTCATCTGATGACTTTCCATCCGCGTGGACGTACCACGTCGGCTACTTGGTTTAATGACCGCGAATGGCTGGATTTCAATATGTTCCAAAGCGGACACCGTCGTTACGGGCAGCGTAACGGTGATGGTGACTATCCCATCGAAGAGAATACGGAAGAAGATAACTGGCGTTTTGTGGAAGCCAGTCAGGCAAAGACTCCGTTGAAACCGGTGATTGATGACGAACCTATTTATGAAGACATTCCACAGGGGCTGCATGATCCCAATGAAACCCGTTGGAATCAGCACGATGTGCGTCGTTATGCCTATTGGTCGGTATTTGCCGGATCATTCGGGCACTCATACGGTCATAATGATATCATGCAATTTATCCGTCCCGGATATGGAGCCTCTTTCGGTGCCGACGGACGTAAGAAAGCATGGTGGGATGCTTTGGAAGACCCCGGTTTCAATCAGATGAAATATCTGAAGAACTTGATGCTGACTTTTCCTTTCTTTGAACGTGTGCCCGATCAGAGTGTCATTGCAGGAACTAACGGCGAACGCTATGACCGTGCCATCGCTACCCGTGGAAATGACTATTTGCTGGTTTACAATTACTCAGGACGTCCTATGCAGATCGATTTGAGCAAAATCAGCGGTGCGAAAAAGAATGCATGGTGGTATAGCGCGAAGGACGGTAAGTTGGAATATATCGGTGAGTTTGACAGTAAAGTCACTCCTTTCCAGCATGATAGCGGTTATCTGAGCGGTAATGACCAGGTTCTGATTGTTGTGGATTCTGCGAAGGATTATGTGCAGAAAGCTTGGACAGCCTTGCCGGATGCCATACAGAAATGGAATAAGTAAGAAATATGCATATCATGAAAAAACAAGTATTATTAATCATTCTTCTGGCACTTCCGTTGTGGTTGAAGGCAGCGGATGTTTCGGTTACCGGCCTGCGTACCGAGCAGATGGTAGACCCCATGGGGTTGGATACTGCTGCTCCCCGTATGAGCTGGCGGTTGGAATCTTCTCAAAGAAATGTGATGCAGACCGCCTACCGGATCTTGGTTGCGTCTTCTCCTGAACTTTTAGCACAGGATAAAGGAGATTTGTGGGATTCCGGAAAAGTGGAATCCGATGCGTCCGTATGGATTCCCTATCAAGGGAAGCGTTTGAAAAGCAATCAGCGTGTTTACTGGAAAGTGAGAAGCTATACCAATCGCGGTGAGACAGAATGGAGCGAGCCTGCCCGATGGGGGATGGGACCTTTAGGTGAGATTCATTGGAAAGGACGATGGATAGGTTGGGACGCTGCGTTTGCATGGGATCGGGAAGATTCACACAGCCGTTTGAGCTCTCGTTATTTACGCACGGAATTTAAAACGCAAGCCAAGGAGATAAAGTATGCTACCCTTCATTTGTGCGGTTTGGGTATGTACGAACTGTTCATTAACGGTCAGCGGATAGGTGATCAGGTATTGGCGCCGGCTCCAAGTGATTATCGTCGTACTGTGCTTTACAATTCTTTTGATGTCACCAAACAGGTTGCCGGAGGAAATGCCGACAATGCCATCGGAGTGACCCTGGGCAACGGACGTTTCTACACTATGCGTCAAAATTACAAACCTTATAAGATTCCTACTTTTGGTTACCCCAAGTTGCGTCTGAATCTGATTATAGAATATACCGACGGCAGTATCCAGCGCATCAACAGTGATGAGAAATGGCGTTTGACGGCTCAAGGGCCTATACGTAGCAATAATGAATACGATGGTGAGATTTACGATGCCCGTATGGAATTGGGAAACTGGACACAGCCCGGTTATGATGATTCCAAATGGCTGAAGGCGCAACGTGTTTCATTGCCGTACGGTACACTCCGCGGCAATACCGCTCCCAACATGAAAGTGATGAAAACGCTGAAGCCGGCTGTCTTCAAGCAATATGGTGACCGTTATATGATTGATTTCGGTCAGAATATGGCAGGATGGGTGCGTATTAACATAGCGAAAGCCGCTGCGGGAGATACGATTTGCATACGTTATGCCGAACGGGTAAAGAACGACGGTACGGAACTGGATGTGGAAAATCTCCGCCATAGCCAGAGTACGGATTATTATATCTGCAACGGTAAAGAAAACAACACCTCCTGGAGTTCTCGTTTTTCTTATCATGGATTCCAATATGTAGAAGTGACAGGTTATAAAAATCTGAAAGCGGAAGATTTGGTTGCTGAAGTAGTATATGATGACTTGGAAGATAACGGTACTTTCGAGTGTTCCAATGATATCATGAACCGGGTTTATCGGAATGCCTGGTGGGGGATTTCCAGTAATTATAAAGGAGTGCCTTTGGATTGTCCGCAGCGTGACGAGCGCCAGCCCTGGCTTGGCGACCATGCTATGGGAACGTGGGGGGAAAGTTTCATGTTCAACAATGGCAACACCTATGCCAAATGGGCGGATGATATCCGTGAAGCGCAGCGTGAAGACGGTTGTATTCCTGATATTTGTCCGGCTTATTACAATTATTATACATCGGAAATGACGTGGTCGTCCACATTCCCGGTAATCTGTGATATGGTTTATGAACAGTTCGGCAACATCGAACCTATTCGTAAGAATTATGCCGCTATCAAGAAATGGATGCACCATATACGCAGTGAGTTCACCACAGAGGATGGAGTGATTAACGCCGATAAATACGGTGACTGGTGTATGCCTCCCGAATCACCGGAATTGATTCACAGTCAGGACCCTGCCCGCAAGACGGATGGAGCACTGATTGCTACAGCCTACTATTACAAGGTATCGCAAATGCTGGCCAAGTTCGCCCGTTTGCAAGGTCTGGAAGATGAGGCGAAAGGATTCGAGAAGGATGCAGCAAAAATCAAAGACTGCTTCAACGCCCGTTTCCTTACGGTTAAGAAGGGAACTTCTCCGGTACAAACGCCGCATGTTCTTTATCCCGACAGCATATTCTATGGTAACAATACGGTGACGGCCAATATCCTGCCGCTGGCTTTCGATATGGTTCCTGAGGCTTATAGGGAAGAAGTGGAGAAAAATGTAATAACAGGCATTATCACCCGGAATAAAGGTCATATCAGCAGTGGGGTGATAGGTATGAACTGGATGATGCGTGAGCTTACCCGTATGGGGCGTGGCGATGTTGCTTTCCTGTTGGCAAGCAACAAGACTTATCCCAGTTATGGCTATATGATAGAAAAGGGAGCTACTGCCATTTGGGAACTGTGGAACGGTGATACCGCCAATCGTTGGATGAACAGTTGTAACCATGTGATGATATTGGGTGATCTATTGACTTGGTATTTCCGTGATTTAGCCGGATTTAATCCGGCACAGCCCGCTTACAAACAAATCATCCTTAAACCGGATTTTTCCATCCAGGAGTTGAGTCATGTCAAGGCTTCGCACAACACTTTATATGGCAAGATGATTAGTAACTGGAAGAAGACCCTTACGCATCTGGAATGGGATATCACGGTTCCCTGCAATACCACTGCATTGGTTTATCTTCCAACGTTGGACGAGAAGGCGGTAAAAGACAAGGACGTTACCTTTGTACGTCGGGAAGGCAACTCTACCGTATGGAGTGTTCCTTCGGGGAACTATCATTTTTCGGTTAGCATGGACCCTTCTTCAGGTAAAAACCGTGCAGGTATCGTGGAAGATCAGTTCCTATACGAACAAGCTTCTTTTCCCGAATGCCACGGCGCTACTATTGTGGAATTGAAGAACGGAGACCTGGTAGCCTCTTTCTTTGGAGGCACTAAAGAGCGTAATCCGGATTGTTGTATCTGGGTATGTCGCAAGCCGAAGGGTGCGACGGAATGGAGTGCACCTTATCTGGCTGCCGACGGGGTGTTTAGTCTGGATGATCCGCAGGCTGTCTTGGCAGGCATTACGGCAGAATCCACTCCGGCGGATGCCGGCCCCGTGGCTTCTACGTTTAAAGGGGACAAGTCCCGGGCACGCCGCAAGGCTTGTTGGAATCCTGTGCTTTTCCAGATCCCCGGCGGAGATCTGATCCTGTTCTATAAAATAGGATTGAAAGTAGCCGATTGGAGTGGTTGGCTGGTACGTTCTAAAGATGGTGGAAAAACTTGGAGCCAACGTGAACCGTTGCCAAAAGGTTTCTTAGGTCCTATTAAAAATAAGCCGGAGTATGTGGATGGCCGTATCATTTGTCCTTCCAGTACGGAAGGCGATGGAGGATGGCGTATCCATTTTGAAATTTCGGATGATAAAGGAAAGACTTGGAAGATGGTAGGTCCTGTAGAGGCGGAAATGAGTGTGCCTACAGCTTTGCGTAAGGCAAATGCGGCCAATGTAGACGATCAGGAAGGCGGTGAAGCCATAAAAGGAGAAGGCGAGAAGCCTATTTATGCTATCCAGCCCAGCATTTTGCGTCATAAGGATGGGCGTTTGCAGGTACTTTGCCGTACACGTAACGCACAGATTGCCACTTCATGGAGCAGTGACAACGGTGAAACATGGAGCAAAGTCACTTTGCTTGATGTTCCCAATAATAATTCGGGCACGGATGCCGTAACCATGAAAGATGGCCGCCATGTATTGATTTATAATGATTTCAGCACATTGCCGGGTACTCCGAAAGGGCCGCGTACACCGTTGTGTGTGGCGGTTTCGGATGATGGCATTCACTGGAAGAATGTAATGACATTGGAAGACAGCCCCATCAGCCAGTATTCTTATCCGTCCATCATTCAGGGCAAGGATGGCAAACTGCATGCCGTATATACCTGGCGCCGTCAGCGTGTGGCTTATAAAGAGTTGGATTTGAGCAAACTGAAATAATACAATTGTGGATAAAGGAATTCTTTGATAGAGAGTATTGGAGAATTTGAAAAAAACGGGTGTCTGAAATAAAAATCAGATACCCGTTTTTTTGAAAACAGACTCCCATTATCCGCCAATGAAAGCTCTTTCTAAAGATACAGAATATGAAATAATTATAAATAGAGTACAAACGTTTCTTATTATCGTCCTCCCTTTATAAAGAAAAGAATAAGTGACAGATTATTATGAAAAGCATTAGACTACTACTTTTACTGGCTTCCGGAGTAACTACGGGAGCATTTGCCCAGTCGGGCGGGCTGACGGATATGAGCCAAAGTCGTTTTGCCAAGATGGCCAATACGGAATTAGGTGCCGTGCATTGGACAGATGGCTTTTGGGGCGACCGTTTCAATGTATATAGCCATACCTCCTTGCAAAGTATGTGGGACACATGGAACAATCCCGATGTTTCGCATGGCTTCCGTAACTTTGAAATAGCTGCCGGTGTTTGCGAGGGCGAACATTGGGGACCTCCCTTTCATGACGGTGATATGTATAAATGGATGGAAGGGGTGGCTTCCGTGTATGCCGTCACGAAAGATCCCGAATTGGATAAACTGATGGACCACTTCATTGAACATGTGGTGAAAGCCCAGCGTGCGGACGGTTACATCCATACCCCTGTCATCATCGAGGAAAAGAATAAGGGGATTGACACTCATTCGGACAAACAGCAACAGACGGTAATTGGCACCAAAGTAGGCGGTGAGGACGTTGCAAGGCTATTGACCTTATTATCCACAATGGTAAAGTTGGCGAAGTTTATAACATCGGTGGTCACAACGAAATGACTAACCTTGATATTGTAAAAATTATTTGTAAGGAACTTGGTAAGCCTGAAAGCCTTATTACATTTGTTGCCGACAGAAAGGGTCACGATATGAGATACGCTATCGACCCAACTAAAATCCACAATGAACTTGGCTGGTTACCAGAAACTAAGTTTGCTGACGGTATAAAGAAAACTATTAAGTGGTATTTAGAAAACAAAGAATGGTGGGAAACTATTATTAGTGGCGAATACCAGAACTACTATGAAAGAATGTACAGCAATAGATAAGGGAGATAATTATGGGACAGATTAAAGTAACTAAATGCCCTATTGAGGGTTTATGTGTAATCGAACCAACTGTTCACGGTGATGCCAGAGGCTATTTTATGGAAACATATAATCAGCGTGATATGGAAGAAGCCGGTCTTAATATGGTTTTTGTTCAGGATAACCAGTCTTGCTCAACAAAAGGTGTTTTAAGAGGTTTACACTTCCAGAAAGAATATCCACAGGGCAAACTTGTAAGAGTAGTAAAAGGTGCTGTTTTTGATGTTGCCGTTGATTTACGCAGTGACTCTGAAACATACGGCAAGTGGTTTGGCGTAGAGCTTACAGAAGAAAACAAAAAGCAGTTCTATATTCCAGAAGGCTTTGCTCATGGATTTTTAGTATTATCTGATATTGCAGAATTTTGCTATAAGTGTACTGACTTCTATCACCCAGGTGATGAAGGTGGTTTAGCTTGGAATGACCCTGAAATCGGTATTGATTGGTGTGGCGTTACTGGTGATTATGACGGTACTGCATCTGCTGAAAGCTACAAAATGGCAGACGGAACACCTCTTAATTTAAGCGATAAAGACCAGAAATGGGCTGGTTTAAAGGATACTTTTAAATTTTAATTACAACAAAAAACACCAATGCTTAAATAACAAGCATTGGTGTTTCTTTTTACTTTTTCATAGCATCTTCAATATCGTCTTTTACGTTTTCAGCTTTTTCTTTTATATCCATAGCTACAATATTCACAGTGTCCTTCATATCCTTGGCACTTTCTTTAATACTTTTAGCAGCCTCTTTCATAGTTTCCTTAACAGCTGAAGTATTTTCCTTTACACTTTCTGAAATTTTATGAGATTTTTCATCTGCATTTTTCTTAATTTCATCAATCATATCCGGTTCATCATCGGAACCGTCATAGACTACAAAATCATCATCTAAATCATCAAAGTGGTCACTTACATCATCAATAACGTCATCAGTAAAATCTGACTTCTTAGGCTTATTGTTAAAATTGTCTACGCCTTCCTTGAAAGCATCTACAACGTCATTTAAAACTCTAGTTGCCTTATTTGCGTACTTCTTTACAACAGGTTTTGCATCTTCAAGCATGCCATTTGCCTTATCTCTTACCTGTCTTATTGTGTCAGATTTACTATGGTTTGAAGATATAGAGTCTAACAATTTAACAGCCTCATCAGCTGTAATTTTTCCTTCTTGAACCATTTTTAATATAAACATTCTTTCTTCTTTCATAAAAAATCCCTCCTAATATGTGGATACTTCTCTTTAATTCTATTATACTATATTTTTCTAATAAAACAACAAAAATATTCATTACAAAAAAAGTCGTGTGCCCGATAATTTCCTGGCTTTCGACAGCCTCTTTATCAAGAAC
>ERZ791741.1957-NODE-1957-length-15669-cov-5.330345_pt1 | contig 15669 bp, 13 predicted proteins | sample MGYA00510040_ERZ791741 | MGnify/ENA primary metagenome ERZ791741 (study PRJEB30046, sample SAMN00791960) | human gut metagenome | study: EMG produced TPA metagenomics assembly of the A metagenome-wide association study of gut microbiota in type 2... | reverse complement strand
CAACATACACCGTCGTTATCCGGAAGTAGCGATCTTAATCCCCGATTCGATGGGGACGTGCTGCTGTGGCTGCTGCTGTTCGGCGCTGCCTACCTGTACTTCTTCGGCGTGCCCAAGTGGGTCAACATCACCCTGCTGGGCCTGGCCTGCGTAAAACTGCTTCTGGACTGGATGTTCACCGTCTGGTACCGCCGTCAGTATTGAAGGAGGGACTCTGTATGAACCGCACACAAAAAAAGCGCCTGTTCCAGGGACTTCTGGCCATGGGCATCGTCCTGCTGGTCCTGTCCCTGCTGCTGGACGGCCGGGTGCCCGATTCCCTGGGCGGGATGCTCTGCGGCATAGGCTCCGGCCTGCTGGCCATGGCGGGGTCCACCCTGCTGAACCTCCGCCACGAGGCGAAGCACCCGGAGATGGCCCGGCAGCACGACATCGAACAAAAAGACGAGCGGAATGTGGCTATCCGGAACCGGGCCAAGGCCGTGTCCGGCGAGGTCCTCCAGTGGAACGTTCTGGCGGCGGCATGGCTCTCCATCGGCCTGGATGCGCCCCTGTGGGTCCCCCTGGCTGCCACCGGTGTCTTCGTAGCCAAATCCGTGCTGGAGCTGTATCTCATGATCCGCTACGAGCGGGAGATGTAAGGGGTGCGCCGGGATGAAAAAGCGCTGGTATCTGCTGTTGATCGCGGCGGGGCTTCTGCTGTGCGCGGTCCCGCTCCAATTCCCCCAGCATCTCCCCAAGCCCGTCTTTGCTCTGCTGGCTGCGGGTGGGTCCGTACTGGTGGGCGGTTCCCTCGGCTCCCTGCTGTGTCGGGTCATTCGGATTCGCGACCCGGTACTCGTTCAGGCTTACAAAGAACAGCACGACGAGCGGAACACCATGATCTGCGAAAAGGCGGCGGCCCGGGCCGCCCGGGTCATGCAGGGCGCGGTCCTGTATTTCGGCGCGGCCTATGCCCGCTTTCTGGAGCTGCCCATGTGGATCACCTGGGGGCTGGTTGGGTTCTGCCTCGCCTGGGGGCTTCTGGAATGGGGCCTCACCCTCTGGTACCGGCACAGGATGTAGCAAAACAGGACCCCGGCAAGCAGCCGGGGTCCTGTTGGTCTGCCGCTCACTTGCAGCAGCTCTTGATGTCGTCGCAGCTCTCCGGCCGCTTGACGGTGTTGGGCGGGAAGAACTCGCCCACCGGGAAGGAGATGTTCCGGAACAGAGCGCAGGGGTCCTCGCAGCCGTCGCCGCAGGCGCACTCCTTGTCGGGCATACAGTAGTCGTAGACGGGCACCAGCAGCTGGGTGTCCCGCTCCAGCCGGACGATGGAGAACTGGCCCAGGGTCACATAGATCCGTCGGCTGTCGTCCCCGCTGGACAGCTCCCCGCCGAAGCAGTCGCCCACGAAGGTGGGGATTTCACACAGGTCGCAGTCGCAGTCCCGCTTGCAGCAGCAGTCCATGATGCGGGCGTCCAGCACGATGGGGTCCACGGCCTCCACCACGGCGATGGGCGTGTTGGACCGCTGCATCATCTGGGGATCCGGCTCTCCGGCCCGCATCTCGGAGGAGAAGATCTTGGCGTTCCCCTCGCTGCCGAACAGGATGGCCCGCTTGTCAAAGACGCACAGGCCCTCCACCGTCACCGGCACCGGGCAGCTGAGATAGGCCTGGAGCGTCACATGGTAGAAGAAGCGCATATCCACGGTGTAGAAGCCCCGGTTGAAGCTGACAGGCTCCACATCCACATAGACGTACAGCAGCTTGGCGCTGCCGCCCTTCACGGACAGGGCGCGGTTGATGATGTCCACACACTGCAGCTTGGGGTAAAACCGCAGGTCCTCGATGCAGTCCTTATCGCGGCAGGAATCAAAAATCTTCCTGGTATGGATGCAAACCGCCTCCCGGATGCCGCAGGAGTCCTCCACGGGACCGGGCATAACTTTCTCGGGCATTGCAATACCTCCTAATAAGTAGCTGGATGAAAGAGAAGCTCTTTCAATCCAGTGTATGCGCCCGGCTCCCATTGGTGCGGCGGCGGGGAAATTCGGACTATACAAACCCGGCGGTCCTGCGGTATAATACAATTGTATCCAATCCCATTCCAAGGAGGTGACGCGGATGCCCGGCTTTATCCATGACAAGCTGGAGATCAAGTTTCTGATTCTGTATATCCCCGCCCGGGTGATCGAGCCGATTCCCTTTGATACCGTGTGGGATCTGGCCATGTGCGACGAGGGCGTGGACTATTTCGACTTTGCCGAGTGCCTCTCCGATCTGGTGCGGACTGAGCATCTGACGCTGTCTGCGGACGGGCTGTACGCCATCACCGACAAGGGCCTGCGGAACAGCCGGATCTGCGAGTCCAGCCTCCCCTACTCCGTGCGGCTGCGGTGCGACAAGAACCTGGCGGCCTGCAACCGCCACCTGCGGCGCAAGAGCCAGGTGAAGGCCTCCACGGAGAAGCGGCCCAACGGCACCTACACGGTGCGGCTGGAGCTGTCGGACGACATGGGCAGCGTGATGGACCTGCGGCTGGCCATCCCCCGGGAGGACATGGCCGCCATGCTGACGGAGCGGTTCCAGAAATCCCCGGAGCGGCTGTATGGCGAGATCATGCGGGCCCTGATGTCCTCCGAGCCCGAGGACGAGGCCCCGTAAGCAACTTCTTTTGAATTAACAAGCCTATTAGTTTTGAGGGCTAATCATAATTCTTCATCCAACAGGCAGATATGTTCATTAGAAATTCTGGCAGATTCTACAATGACGCAAATTAAAGCATACAGTATCTTTATAAAGATTGTCAAATATGGAGGCATAAAGTTTGGTGATGTAAAGATTGACATAAATGTAGATGAAAAATCGAAACTTGTTTCTGAACTTAGCGAACGGCTTTCTGAATTGCAAATGCATCAAGAAGTTCTTGACGTACTTCACGTAAAGTCAGATATTGACTATCATGTTTTTACAGAAAAAGATAATTTCTCACTCAAGCAACTTTATAATGCCTTTGTGAAGCATATGCCGATTGGTTTAAACAATCCTCAACCGATTTTTAAGTTAGACATCGCTAATATAAGCGTTCTTTTAGCGTGTGAAAGTGATAAGAATGGTAAATATTTATTGTACGATCCATTTGAATATCCTTTCTCTATAGAGGTACATAATATTGAATCCCCATTTCAAGTACCATTATATTCTTTCTTTAAAAAAGAAGGATATGTTCTTTTTGACAATATTACATTTGATGGAATGTTAGAAGCATATGAAAAATTTGCGTTATTAGATACTCGTATATATAATCAGGCTACATTGGATTTGCTTCAAATGCTAAAAGCAGTAGATGAATTAAAGAGCAGCGGAAAAATCGATAAAAGCGAATATATACTAAATTCAGCTTATTCTTTAGCAAAATGGATTTTGGAAACAGATAACGATCAAAGTCTTAAAAATCTACATCAATTAAACCTATTGCAGATTATAAAAAGACAGCGCTATTTTACAAAAGAAGAACGTGGAAATTTGTTGTATATTTCTCAAGATAATTCTAATATAATTAAAGCTGCTGCTCATCTTTTACTGGATAATAAGGAACTTTTTCAATATTATTTTCAACAAATGAAAGAGGAAGAGAAACAACAATTTGTAGATTTCCCCATTTATGTATTTGCCAATTAAAAGAACATACCAATTAAGATAATATGTTATTGTTATGGACGCGAAGCAGTGCATGATTGTAGATTTGGAGCGACGAGGTGACAAGCGGATGTTCATCACCGAACAAGTCGCTTCAATAAGTGAAAATAAGAGTGGACTTTGGACGGTACAGTTCTTATCTTCTTCTCGTGTGTTCAATTACAACCATTCGCGGTTGCTTTACCTGACAAATCCGGAGAAAATAGACATTGGCGAAAAAGGATTGTATATCCAAAATAAGCATATAACGAATATAAGCGAACTGCTCCGCTTTACAGATGGCAGACATTCTTTCTACCGTGTGGCATATACAAATGGCTACTATGAAAACCTTGAAGGAAGTGAAGTCTATGTAACGCGCACTCCGATTGATAAAAACGGCGGTTCGACATGGGATTATCTTCGCGAGCTGGCCGCTGAAACAGGTCTGATGGTGGAAAATGATGAGAACATTCTCATGAAACAATACGACTTGGTGGATTTGAAGCGCGACAATGTACCGTTGGCGCAGTATCTGGGTGACAGGGCGAAGTTAGCTACATATCGTGACCCCAAACAGATATATTATCCTTTCGGTTGTAATGCAAGCCAGAAGGCTGCTGTGGAAGCCGCATTGACGCATCAGGTAAGCATCATTCAAGGTCCTCCTGGGACAGGCAAGACGCAAACCATTCTGAACATCATTGCCAATCTGTTGCTGGCAGATAAAACAGTGCTGGTTGTATCGAATAACAATTCTGCCGTTGAGAATGTGGCGGAAAAACTCGCTGGGGAAAATCTTGACTTTATTGTGGCCAAACTGGGCAGCGTGCAGAATAAGGAGGCTTTTATCGCCAATCAACCCGATTATCTGGATATGAGTGATTGGGCAATAGAAGAGGAACCGGTAAAAAAACAAGCACAAGACTTGCTTCATGCCGTGATCCAAGGCTTTGATTCCCAAACACGCCAAGCCCAGTTGAAGGCAGAATATGACGCTTTGCTGAAAGAAACGAAGTATAATGACATGCTTCAGCAGAAATCCGTCGGCAAAGAGTGGTTGGACGGCAAACGTTCTTCCCAACTGATGAAACTGCTCAATCTTTATAAGCTGAAGATAGAGGACAGACCTAAACCTGATCTCTGGTTTCGGTTGAAGTGGTCATTTTTATTGGGCACGAGGATGTTTTCGTTTCTCGGAGGCAAACCATCAGAAGTAGTTGCGAGCTTGGAAGCGGCCTATTATTTTTCCCGTAAAACTGAAATAGAGCAAGAGTTGGATGCCATTGCCACAACGCTACAATCCATCGACATCAAGCGGTATACGGCGGGGTTGCGTTCCGCTTCTCTTTTGGTATTGAAAAGCAGGATGGCTAAACGGTATCAAGGCTTTGAAAGGAGAAGATTCACCATCAAGGACATTAAACCGAGAACCGAGGAGTTCTTGAAAGAATATCCGGTGGTGCTCAGCACTACCTATTCCGCCAAAAGTTGTATCAGCAAGGATATGGTCTTTGACTATGTGATTATGGATGAAGCATCACAGGTGGACATCAAGACAGGTGCGCTGGCGTTGTCTTGTGCCATGAATACCGTAATCGTAGGCGATGACAAACAGCTTCCTAACGTGGTCAGTAGGGAAGAAGCACAGGCATTGAACGCCATCCAGTCTACGTACAATGTGGATGACAGATACAATGCCGTCACGCACAGTTTCCTGCAATCTTGCGTGGAGGTGTTCAAGGACGCACCAGTAACGCTGCTCCGTGAGCATTATCGTTGCCATCCGAAAATAATCGAGTTCTGCAATCAAAAGTTCTATGATGGCGAGCTGGTGGCCATGACCACAGACCACGGCGAGGATAAGGTGTTACAAGTGGTGCGGACAGTCAAAGGAAATCATGCTCGTGGGCATTTCAACCAACGTGAGATTGATGTGATAACCCAAGAAGTGATGTCTGAATATGTGGATATGGGCACTGTGGGCATTATTACTCCCTATCGTTCACAGGCAGAGGAAATCAATAAGGCCATCGGGACTGATATTGCCAGTACGGTGCATAAGTATCAAGGACGTGAGTGTGACACCATCATTATGAGTACGGTAGATAACGCTCCAACAGAGTTCTCTGATGACCCCAATTTGCTTAATGTGGCAATCTCTCGTGCCAAGACACATTTGTGCATAGTGACCAATGGCAACGATATGCCACAGAACACGAACTTGGCCCAACTCATCGCATATATCCAGTATAACAACTTTGAAGTGAAGGAAAGTAAACTCCATTCGGTGTTTGATTTGCTATACAAGCACTATACGGCAGAACGGTTGGCATACGAACAGACTCATCCGGTCGTATCAGGATACCTGTCTGAGAAGCTTTTATATGATCTGTTGGTCAAAGGCATAGCAAAGTCGGGATTAGCAAATACAGAAATCTTGTGCCATTATCCTTTGGCAAGATTGATTGCAGATTGGGATGCATTGGACGAACAGGAAAAGATATTTGCAGGAAGTCCTCTTGCACACGTAGATTTCTTGATTTACAACTCCCTCACCAAACGGCCGATTCAGACAATCGAGGTAGATGGTTGGCATTTCCATAAAGAGAGTGAAGTCCAACAATTGCGTGATGCTCTCAAAGATCAAATACTCATGAAATTTGGATTGTGTCCGCATCGTATTTCCACAACGGATACGGTGAATGATGAAACGATTATGAAAATGCTCCAGGCAATATCATAAAAGGATAAATTTACCAGATTTAATCTGACTTTTCATCTGCCCTCAGTGTGCTACAAGCCAAGCATAGATTGCTTAAACTGGTCGGCGGCATTATTGGATTGGACATATTAAACGATATGCGATAATTGATGTTGCCAGAGAGGTGAGCCAGTGTTTGCCGGATTTCCAAGATAGATTGTAGCTGCGATTATCCAGTCAAGGAAATCACGCTTGTCAGAGTCCATGATAGAAGTTTGCCATAACATGCATCGTTTTTTGTAAGTGAGGATGTGGTATACTCGTTGGACATTAGTAACTTGATTTTTATAGTAAGTTTGGCTATGGACATGACGAATCAAGATCAAAAATAGGGAAGGCAATATCAACGACATGTCCAATTGCCCAAGCATGGGACTGTCCGATATTCTACCGAATGGATTCAAGAGTTTTTGTTGAAGGCCTTGCACTAAGGTATCGCAGGATTATCCCTGTTTCACATGATGTGTTTTTGCGCCAGCTATAACTATCACCTCAAATCATAACTTGGTTAAAGTCCGATCCGATTCTTCTGCAGGAACTATGTGCATAAAGCAGATATCATCGTTGGCTACAAAAGAGTTAGAATTTATCGTGCTTTGTTCAATCCCTACAGCGATTTTCCCGTGCCCAGCTTGCTGTTTTAGGTGGCACTCATCCCGTCGCCGAAAGGCGAGTGGGGTATTAGGCTCTTATATCAGTCAGTAATTATATATCATTAGTTATCAATAATATAAATGCATTTTTGAGAGTTATAGGTAACAAAATAGCACCAAATCTATTCGCTGTTAAATTACCGGACGAATGCTGTCCACTCAAGGTGCAACAAAGGAATGGATAGGTACAAAATGGCATTCCACAAGATGCTGTCGGAGCAAGATGAGGGAAAATGGAAAGGCAAGGTATGGTATGGTATGGTCGTAGACCAGTTTCCACCTTTTCTTTTCCCTTCAAGATAGGTATGTGACTTAATATATTTTATTATCAGATATATAATACGGCAAATACCTAATTGAATAACAGAATAGTAACAACTTGGCAATATATGGTTCCAACTAATTACCTATACGATTTTTTACCAGAATCTTGTTAATTAGAAAATTTATCGCAATATGTCAACAATGTATCTATTATTTCATATAAACAGGTAGTGTTTGCCATAGCCGGAATGAGTAACTAACTGTTTGTTTCTACTTACATGCTTCAGTTGCCAGATAAAACAAGTTTGGAAAAATTCTTATTAGAACAATTAAAAGAGTAAATCATTCACATATAAGATGGACTGAAAAGGAAGTATTAAAACATTAATTCCATTTTCAGTCCATTTTTATAATTACAGTTTCCAGCCGGAAATGCTTTCCTGAATATTCCATAAATGGGCGTACAGTCCTTCATTTCGGACAAGCTCATCGTGTGTGCCTTCTTCCTTTATCCGTCCGTTGTCCAAGACAATAATCCGGTCGGCATCCTTGATGGTTTTAAGCCTGTGGGCAATGGCGATAACGGTACGTCCCTTAATTAACGAATCGATTGCTTTTTGTACTTCCACTTCATTTTCGGGGTCAAGTGAGGCGGTCGCTTCGTCAAGCAAAATGATTGGCGCGTCCTTCAGCATGGCACGGGCTATGGATATGCGTTGCTTTTCTCCGCCCGAAAGGGTACACCCTCCTTCGCCTACCAAGGTGTCATATCCTTTGGGCAACCGCATGATGAAGTCATGGCAACAGGCTTTTTTAGCTGCGGCTATAATTTCTTCTTCCGTCGCGTCAGTTTTACCAAAGCGGATATTATTGCGTATGGTGTCCTGAAACAGATAAACATCCTGAAATACCATAGATATGTGGCTCATCAGACTTTCTGGATTTATCTCATTCATCGGAACACCATTGAAAAAGATACATCCTTTCTGTGGGTCATAGAAACGTGCACAAAGTTTCATCACCGTACTTTTCCCGCTTCCAGAAGGACCTACAAGAGCCGTCAAAGAGTTTTTGGGAAGCGTAATGTTTATATCGTGCAGCACCTCTTTGTTTTGGTAAGCGAATGATACGTGTTCAAATCGGATTTCACCAGCCACCGGGGATTGCCGTTCCCCTTTCATCTCCGGCTCGTTCATCAAGGTAAGGATACGCCCTCCGGCAATGGAAAAGTATCGGAACTCTGTAAAATTTGTCAGGGCGGAAGTCAGCGGGTCGAACACACGAGAACCGACCACAAGGAACAACACGAATACAAGAATTGAAAGTTTTCCTCCCAACAGAAGATAAGTTCCACATAATACCATCATTGTCAGCCCAGCACGTACCAAAGTGATGCTTAATAAGACGAACGGGCCTAACAAGGCTTCCTGACGGATGCAAGCACGGCGAAGTTCTGCAAACGCATCGCGTAACCTGACAAAGCGGTCACCTATCAGATTATACGCTTTCATTACACGAATACCCTGCAAGTATTCTTCCAACCGGTTTCCGGCATTTATTTTTGCTTGAATTTGCCTGCCGCTTAACTTCCTCTGTGCCTTTGTGCTTGCCCACAGGACGAGCAAGGCAAGCGGCAAGGCGGCAAACATACTGACCGCCATCCTCCAATCTATCCATACAAGCGAAGCAAAAGCCAGTACGGGCATGACTATGGCACCCATAAGTTGGGGCAGATGGTGCGAAATCCCGGTTTCTGCCATCATGAAGTCCGTAACAAGCATGGACGACAAATCACCCGGATCACGTTTCGACAAAAAGCCCAACGATAGTTTCCGCAGGTGCTCCGCCAGCGACAAACGCCCGGAAGCACTCATTTCGTATGCTCCTCTAAAATTGGCTCGGTAGGATGCCCGTTCTGCCAAAGCCATGACCAGCATATAAACAGCCATAATGCCGAATATCCACCACAGGCGGGTCGTGTCAAGCGGCTGTCCGCTCCCGTCAAATGCACTGAAAATGATACGTATCGCTTCTATAGAAAGACAAAACGGTACTATATTCACTAAGTTGGCAAGCATGGTGTAACCCACCGGCTTGTAAAGTCTTTCCGTGTGACCTATTGTAATATTCTTTATTGCATTCATATCTTATTTTATTTATATGCTATAATATGTATTTCTTCCTTTTTACGGATTGTTCTGATGGATGAAAATCCGGCTTCATGCAACCGTTCTTCCAATTCTGCCGGAGTATAGACAACCATACCGTCTATCCGTTCCGTCCACATTTTTCCAAGTTCGGGGTCGCTCGCTTCCAGACTAATAAGGAAACAACCTCCTTCTCGGAGGACACGCACCACTTCAGACAACGCTATGTTTACAGGTGACCAGAAATAGACCGTTTCAAAAGCCGTGATAGCATTAAAGAATCCATCCTCATAAGGTAATGAACAAACATTCCCTTGTTGTATGAAACATCTTTTATTCAAGTCTTTTTCGTTGTACTTTTGGGCGAATGAAACACTTTCTTCTGACAGGTCTATGCCGTAGATATTTCCTTTCGGACATAAATTCAATAAACGTTTCAAATTCGCACCACCGCCACAGCCTATATCAAGTACATTCCAATTCGGCTGCCATTCCACTTGCTTCATGCCACGATTAGCTAAGGATGCATGAAAACAATTCATTCCTCGCAAAATCATCCGTCCCCAAAATCCTTGCGGACAACTTGTGTTTTGCAAGACCTTGTTTAAGAAATTCTTCTTTCTCATATTGCTTTTAATTTTTGTTCAACGTCCAGTGGTAAGCACTTGTATATGCATTCCACATATTCTTATATACGCCCTCCGTCACGGACAGTTGTTCATGCTTTCCACACTGCACAATGCAGCCCTCTTTCATGACGACAATCTGATGCGCGGAAATGATGGAAGAAAGGCGATGGGCAATCACAATGACAGTCTTGTCCTTTATCAGCGACTGCAAAGCCATCTGCATTTTATGCTCGTTTTCAGGGTCAGCGAAAGCAGTCGCTTCGTCCAACACCAGTATCGGAGCATTCTTCAATATGGCACGAGCCACACATATCCGTTGGGCTTCACCGCCGGACAGGAATACACCTTTATCGCCTATCCTTGTTTCGTAGCCTTGCGGCAAACGCTCTATGAAATCGTGGCATTGGGCAGCTTTCGCAGCGGCTATCACCTTTTCTTTCGTGGCATCAGGAGAGCCTACGGCGATGTTCTCATAAAGAGTGTCGTAAAAAAGGAAAGTGTCTTGAAAGACGAATGAAACCATATCCATCAGTTTTGCGGTAGCTATTTGGCGTATATCCGCACCGCCTATACATATTTTCCCTTGCTCCACATCCCAGAACCGGGGTATCAGGTTGGCAACCGTTGATTTGCCGCTTCCTGACGGACCGACAAGGGCAGTTATCTTTCCTTGTGGTGCAATGAAGCTGACATCACGCAGGGCTTCCGTCCGTGTGCCCTGTTCCGTGTTTTCGTAAGAGAATGACACATGCCGGAATTCCACATCGTAGGCGGCAGGCACTTGCGGATGTTCCGGCTCCGGCACAGGTTTCTTTTCAAGTATGCGGTCGATACGGTTTACACCTTCATCGATGTCGCGCGTATTACCTCCCAAGAATGTCAGTTTATAAACGGGAGAAGCCATACCCGGCCCCATGATAATGAAGAACAGCCATACTACCGCCAATGACAAGGATTGCGGACTGGCTTGCATCAGCAAGATGCCCATAGGAAGAATAAACGTTACCATCGAATTGAGCAAGACGGTAAAGGCAATCATCCCGTTCTGGTAGGTGTCACAGCATTTCAAGGCGAATGTCTTGTATGCCTGAATCTCGGCATTGAACTGACGGAACGAACGGACGCTTTGCCCGAATATCTTGACGACGGGCATTCCCCGTACATACTGCACAGCTGATGCGCTCATTTTTTCCTGTGCATCGTAGTAGATGCCCATGAACTCCCTTGCCCTTTTTCCCATGAAATTGGAAAATTGCAGGAATAAGCTAAGCACCACAACGGCCAAGCACACGACCGTCAGCCACACATCCAGTGAGAAAAAGATGACCAGCATTACCACTACCGTTGCCATTACATTGACCAAATCCGGAATGGTATGGGCGATGAAGCCCTCTATTTTCTCGATATTCTGGTCCATTGTTTTCTTGATGGCTCCCGTAGAGGTATTGTTCAAATATCCCAAAGGCAGTTTGCCGATATGTTCAGACAGACGGACACGCAACCCATACAAGATACGGAATGCAGCCACATGTGAGGACATCAGGGCGGCATAGAGCAATATCAATCCGCCAACAAGCCCTCCAAATGCAATCCATCCCCAACGCATCATGTCCGTTCCGTCCAAAGCGGAAAGATTGGAGCCATTCGACAGCAACTCTTTCAAAATTTCATAAACAGCCCAATAAGGCACAAGCATACACACCGCGCTGCCAGCCGACAGCAGACCTGCCAATATAAGCAGGCCTTTCCTTTGTCCCGCTATCTCGAACAGACGGGACAAACCTTTTTTCTTTTTTGACTTTTCCATTGTTATTACGCTATTTTGATGTGATTTTATATCCGAGCAATGAACTGAATTTGTAGCAGAGCCAAGGGATGCGCCCCAATATCTGTCCGAAGAAGAATCCCCAGCGTGAACGGAAGAACTTCATGTAGTTAGCCTGTTCAATGAGCTTTAAAGACGGTTCCCATTGTTCCACCACATGCCCGTCGCTCAGTCCGGAACGGATTTGAGCCTCGTGCTTGCGGAGCGAATCGGGCTTCACACCATGTCGGCTCATCATCGTGCCGCACACGTCAAACCACAATTCACCTCCACTGAAACGGCTCGCCACATGATGCAGGAAGGATTTTACTTGCTTCTCGTAGAAGTACATCAGTACCCCCTCCACGATGAAGATAAATTCTGCTTCGGGGTGCTTCCGGCGCAGGTCGTCCATCCAATCGGTTTCCAGCAAGGATGCCGCGATATAGACATTGCCCGGATGTTCGGGTATCAGTTCCCGGCGCAGGGCGATGACCTCAGGCAAATCCAAATCATAAAAGACTGCTTTCTGACTTCCGATACGCTGGAAACGGGTATCCAGTCCACATCCCACATTGACCACGACCGGATGCGAATGTGCTTTAATAAATCGGCGCACAGCGCAGTCAAAATACCATCCACGCACCACGCATCCCACTTCGCTCAACTTTGCCCCGTCGAACTGGGAATAATCGTATTCCAAACTGTCCGCCAGCCATTCCGCTGTCTTGTCATATAGGATGGGATTATCACGGCGGCTTTCTTTGGCTCTCATGTATAGCGGAATAAGCAATGTTTCCGCTACAATGCTCTTAAACTCGTATTTCTGTTTCATATTTTGGGATATTTAATAGTGAACGATATTCAGAATTGTTCATAAAAAAAGGAGGAAACCTCCGTGAAGATTTCCTCCTTGACAACCGTTCTGATGCGGTTGAATGTTCGTATGTACGTTGTCTGTATTTCATATCTTAATAATAGCCCTCCAACCTTGGATTTCAAACAGGATATAATCGTGCAAAATAGCCTCCATTTCTTGCCGGGGTACGGAATGCATCAATAGTTCCTCGAACATCGTGAACATCCATACCGTATGCAAATGAATGATAAAATCGGACACAGCCGTATTGATTTCGGGATGTTTCCGCTGCATGGACGCGAACCACGCCTTAACCAATTCCGTGGAACGGTCGGTATAATTCTCACGGAAGCGTTCCAATGAAGAACCTTGCGCACGGAACAACAGTATTTCCATTAGCGAACGGTGTTTGTCTATAAGCGAAACATATTCGTCAATGCAGGATTTCAGGTATTTTTCCGACCGCATCATCATAATATCTTCGCCCCGTATGCCGTGGTGTTCTTGCAGCATGGCTTCCAAAGCGCACAAAACAGGACGGACCACTTCATGGAATAATTCATCTTTGCTTGTGAAGTAGTTATAGATATTCCCGACACCAACTCCAGCTAACTCCGCTATTTCGCGCATGGAAGTTTTGGAATAGCCTTTCTTCTCGAATTGCTGCTTGGCAATCGTCAATATCCGACCCCGTATGTCCTCTTTCAGCACTTGCATTTATAACGAACAATGTCTGTCTTTTAATTTTTTGCAAAGGTACAAGGCTTGAAATTGTCGGGCAATACCTATTTTTAGGGATTTTACAATATCCAATATATACTTTGGACTTTATTTTATGTAAGCATAAATAAGAAGTAGAATAGCGTAAAATATAAAAAAGGACATCATAATTTTTGTCCAAAAGCTTGATAACCAAATGCCTTCATTCTTTTGTAGGTGTTTGGCTAACTTTTTACTATGTTCCTCCAAGAGTTTTTTCTCTGCCTTAATGTGGTCGGCAGAACATTGGTTTACCTTTGCCAGTTCACTGCCATCAACCTTAGCATGGATAATGGTATTCCGCTCTGCCTTGACAATGGCATTGCTGATGCCGTCCACTATGTTGTCAGCACTTTCCTTGGCCGCTTCCAGAGCCTTGAAAGCCGCCCGTTCCCGTTGGACGGTGTGCTTCAAGCTGCCGTGTATGCCGTGCAGTTCTTCTTTCAGGGCATGGATTTCATTCAGCAGATTACGAATCTCAACCATTTGACAGTTGACTTCTTGAAGCAGTCCGTCAAGCTCCTGCATATCCTGTTTCAATTCTTCTTCGGGCGTATAATTGGCAATCCGCTCACGCAGGGCGGCAGTATCGGGTTGTTTCATTTATGTTGTTTATTGGGTTTGTCATTTGCGTTTCATTCCTGATTTCCTCTGTACTCCGAGCCTGTGCGAAGCCTCACGCGCACAACGGCGGGCAAATTCAATCTCGTCTTCCTCCGGGTCGCGCCCCCATTTTAGGTCGGACTGCGAGCCGCCTCCACCGCCACTTGAAACCTCCCCGTAAGGAGAAGTGAGCAGTGTAAAATAGGCCATAGCCAAGTTCTGCAAATCCTGCCAGTTGGCAAGTTCTTGGTAGTCGAACTCATCATTGAAGAAGTCAATCACCTTGTCGGGCAGATAGCGTTTGTAGGTCATTCCGTCATGCTCAAATTCCGTGGGCTGGCAGTTTGGCTTATAGTCCGTGTACTCCTCGTAAACCAAGTTACTCCGCTGTACAAATGACTGTGGCTTTTGTCGGGCTTCATTAGGAACAGACGACTTCGGTGTCGGTGTGGTAGTCGGTTTAGCTGTTGCACCTGCTTGTTTGGCTTTCTGTTTGTCCTGTTCGGGGTGCAGCTTCTCCCATGTCTGCCTGATGCGTGATGCCGTCAGGTTGCGCCCCTTACCAAGTTCGGAAGCCTTAAACCTTGTGTTGCTCTTGCAAAGCACATAGCCGCGTATCACATCCTTTTTGTCCTTGCGCAGGTACAGGTCGTAACCTTTGGCGGCAAGCCGTTCCTTATAGCCGTCCCATGACCATCTGTCAAGCTCACGCAGGGCTTCCATGCAGTCGGCACTGACTTGGGGAATGTTCCTCTCATGTATGCGCATGGCGGTAGTCCAGCCCCTTTGCCTTGCGACCTTTTCAGCCGCCCGTTGTGCGCGGAGGTGGATGGCGTGGTCGTTGTTGATGTATCCTCTTTCGTCCACACGGCAGACAACGGCATGGAGGTGCGGTATGCCGCTTTTGGATTCCTCGTGCAGCCATACGCTGGACTTGCTACCCGATACGTTGGTGCGTGGGGAAACAACCTTGCTGTCCTTGTCTCGGATTTCCTGTTCATCAAAAGCTGCTGCGAAGTCGTTCCACAGTCGCCGCCAGTCGTCTATCGTAAAATTTTCCGTATGCTCCATCGCCGGACTAATCTCCATGCGGATGACGTTGTTCTTGATGTTGGGGTGGTTCATGGTGGCGAATTTCATTTCCGTCCAGATACCCGTAGCGTCCATACCCTGCGGCATGAAGTTGTCACAGATGCGCGTTATCTTTTCGGGATGTTTCTTGTTCCTCGATTCACCCGACACATAGAGCATCGCCCTTATGCCGTGGGCTACCGCCTTTGCGTTGGCTATCATGCGCCGTCCTCCTTTGCTTCTTCATTTGTTGTTCCTGCCGGATAACTGTTTGCCGTCTGTGCGGACTGCAAGAAGTCGGCGACATGGTTTGTGACATAAGCCACTTTCTCGTACCATTCAAGCATGGTCTCTTCGTGCCGGAACAGGCGTATCTTCTCGTTGTCGCTCAATCCATGCAGGGCGTTGGCGAAGTTCACCATGTCCGTGCGGCAGGCCGCAAGCTGACGCAAAC
>ERZ791741.1956-NODE-1956-length-15676-cov-6.919595_pt1 | contig 15676 bp, 15 predicted proteins | sample MGYA00510040_ERZ791741 | MGnify/ENA primary metagenome ERZ791741 (study PRJEB30046, sample SAMN00791960) | human gut metagenome | study: EMG produced TPA metagenomics assembly of the A metagenome-wide association study of gut microbiota in type 2... | reverse complement strand
ATGTGGCCGCTGCCGGGCGCTACCCCTACACCGGGCGGCTGGGCATCCTGTCCGATGCCGACCGGCAGGCCGTGCGGGACGCGCTGGAGCTGGTGGGGGCTGCCCCTCTGGCAGACCGGGATTTCAACTGCATCAGCGACGGCCAGCGCCAGCGCGTTCTGCTGGCCCGTGCCATCTGCCAGCAGCCCGGAGTTCTGCTGCTGGACGAGCCGACCTCTTTTCTGGATGTCAAGGGCAAGATCGAGCTGCTGACCATCCTGCAGAAACTGGCCCATGAGCAGGGGCTGGCCGTGATCGTCAGCCTGCACGAGCTGGACATGGCGCAGAAGATCGCGGATGCGGTGGTCTGCGTGTTCCCGCACAGCGTTTCGGGGGCGCTGACCCCGCAGGAGGCCTTTGCCCCGGAGAACATCCGGGCGCTGTACAGCCTGACCAAGGAGCAGTACGAGGCCGTGTTCGGCCCGGAAAAGCCTGCCGGGCCAAAGTTTGAACATTACGTCCGCAGTGGGCAGAAGCTGCTCCGCTGCGGGTACACCACCGGCACCTGCGCGGCGCTGGGTGCGGCGGGGGCCGCGCGGCTCCTGCTCACCGGCCATGCCCCGGAGAGCGTTGCCCTGCGCACGCCGAAGGGCATCGTGGTGGAGGTGGCCCCGCTGTACTGCCGCCCCGCCGGAGCCGGTGCCGAATGCGCCATTGAGAAGGACGGCGGGGATGATGTGGATGTGACCACCGGCCTGCCCGTGATCGCCGCCGTAGAATTGCTGCCCGATACCACCGAGATCCGCATCTCCGGCGGAAAGGGCGTGGGCCGGGTGACCAAGGCCGGGCTGGATCAGCCGGTGGGGGAAGCTGCCATCAACCATGTGCCCCGGCAAATGATCGCCGAGGCCCTGCAAAGGGAAGCCGAGAGCGCCTGCTACACCGGCGGCTTTGCCGTGACCATCTCCATCGAGGGCGGGGAAGAGGTGGCAAAGCGCACCTTCAACCCCCACATCGGGGTCGAGGGCGGGCTTTCGGTGCTGGGAACCAGCGGCATTGTGGAGCCTATGAGCCAGCAGGCGATCCTGGATACCATCCAGCTGGAAATGAATCAGGCCGCTCTCCGGGCGGGCAGCCCCAGGCGGCTCATCCTGGCCCCCGGCAATTACGGGCTGGACTATCTGCACGAAACATACCCGGAGTTTCACGCTGTTCCGGTGGTGAAAACCTCGAACTTTATTGGAGACACGCTGGATATGGCTGCAGCGGCCCGCTTTGGAGAGGTGCTTCTGGTGGGCCATGTGGGCAAGCTGGTCAAGGTGGCGGGCGGTATTATGAACACCCATTCCCACACTGCTGACTGCCGCACCGAGCTGTTCTGCACCCATGCGGCGCTCTGCGGAGCTTCCCGGGAAGTCTGCACCGCCCTGATGAACGCTGCCACCACAGATGCCTGTCTGGAACTCCTGGACAGCGCCGGCCTGCGGGCTCCGGTGCTGGAAAGCCTGCTGCGGGCAGTCCAGCTCCACCTTGACCGGCGGGCCTGCGGGGCGTTCCGGGTGGGGGCGGTGCTGTTTTCCAACCAGCACGGCCCGCTGGGAGCCACCGACACTGCCGCACAACTGCTGAACGAATGGAAGGAGCATTGAGATGGTACATTTTGTAGGCGCAGGCCCCGGCGCACCCGATCTCATCACCCGGCGGGGCGCGGCCCTGCTGCAGGAAGCCGACTGCATCATTTATGCGGGCAGTCTGGTCAACCCGGCTCTGCTGGGGCTGGCGAAGCCGGAGTGTGCCGTATACAACAGCGCTGAGATGACGCTGGAACAGGTGCTGGACGTGATGCACCGGGTGGATGCCGCAGGCGGGACCACTGTGCGGCTCCACACCGGCGACCCCTGCCTGTATGGGGCCATCCGGGAGCAGATGGACGCACTGGATGCGGACGGCATCCCCTACGATGATACCCCCGGCGTGTCCAGCTTTTGCGGGGCGGCGGCGGCGCTGAACGCCGAGTACACCCTGCCCACCATCAGCCAGACCGTGATCATCACCCGGATGGAGGGGCGCACCCCGGTGCCGGAAAAGGAGCAGCTGGCCAGCCTTGCCGCCCATGGGGCGACCATGGTGATCTTCCTCTCCATCGGCCTCATCGACAAGGTGCAGCAGGCCCTGCTGGCGGGCGGAGCCTACACGCCGGAGACTCCTGCCGCCGTGGTCTACAAGGCCAGCTGGCCGGAGCAGAAGGTGGTGCGCTGCACCGTGGGCACGCTGGCCGGGAGCACCCGCGCCAACGGCATCACCAAAACAGCGCTCATCGTGGTGGGGGAATTTCTGGGCACCCGGTATGAGCGGAGCAAGCTCTACGACCCAACCTTTACGACGGAGTTCCGCAAGGGGGCAGACCAGTGACCCGCGCCTATCTCGCCTTTACGGAAAAAGGGCTGGCGCTGGCCCAAAAGCTGGCCGGTGCCCTGCCCGGCACCGTGACCCGCTGCGGCCATGGTGGACCTGGCCTTGCCGATTGGGCTGCGGAGCAGTTCGCCCATGCGGATGCCCTGATCTTTGTGGGGGCTGTGGGCATTGCGGTGCGGGCCATTGCGCCCCACTGCCGGAGCAAGGCGGTGGACCCTGCCGTGGTGGTGCTGGACGAGTGCGGCCATTTTGCGGTGCCGATCCTTTCGGGCCATCTGGGCGGGGCCAACGATCTGGCCCGGGCGCTGGCGGCGGTCTGCGGTGCGGTGCCGGTCATTACCACGGCCACCGATGCCAACGGTGTGTTTGCCGTGGATGCGTGGGCCAGGCACCAGAACTGCGCTGTGCTGGAGCCGGAGCGCATCAAGCGCGTCAGCAGCAGACTGCTGGCGGGCGGGCCGGTGCGGTATCGCTCGGAATTCCCCATTGCCGGGCAGGCCCCTGCCGGGGTGGTCCCGGCGGGGGAGGCAGAGCGCGCAGACTTTGCCCTGACCCTTTTCCCGGCGGGCGATGCGCTGCACCTGATCCCGAAGATCGGTGTGCTGGGCATCGGGTGCAGGCGGGGGACCAGCGCCGCACAGCTGGAAGCGGCCTTTGCACAGTTCTGTGCGGCCCACGGCCTTGCGGCAGCGTGCATCACGGCGGCAGCCAGCATCGACCTGAAAGCCCATGAGCCGGGCCTGCTGGAATTTTGCAGAATCCACGGCTGGCCGGTGCAGTTCTATTCTGCCGCACAGCTGCAGAACGCCCCCGGGCAGTTCACACCTTCGGCCTTTGTCCGGAGCGTGACCGGTGTGGACAATGTCTGCGAGCGGGCGGCGGTGCTGGCGGCAGGCGGCACGATCATTCTTCCCAAACAGGCGGGCGGCGGCGTGACCTTTGCGCTGGCGCTTCGTCCCTTTGCCCCGGATTGGAGGTGGCAGGATGCCTAAGGTTGTTTTTGTTGTCGGGCTTGGGCCCGGGGATCCCCGGTTTCTGACCGCACAGGCGCAGAGCGCCTTAACGCAAGCCGAGGTGCTGTGCGGCTATACGGTCTATCTGGATCTGGTGCGCCCCTACTTCCCGGACAAGCTCTATTATTCCACCGGCATGACCAAGGAGATCGACCGCTGCCGCTGGGCGCTGGAAACGGCCCGGAGCGGCAGGGCGGTGGCGCTGGTCTGCTCGGGAGATGCCGGGGTCTACGGCATGGCAAGCCCTCTGCTGGAGCTGGCCGAGCATTTCCCGGACGTGACGGTGGAGGTGGTGCCCGGCCTGACCGCCGCCCTGAGCGGCGGTGCGGTGCTGGGTGCCCCGCTGGCCCACGATTTCTGTGTGCTCTCTCTCTCTGACCGGCTTACGCCGTGGGAGGTCATTGAGCGGCGGCTGGCGGCAGCAGCCATGGGGGATTTCTGCATCGCGCTGTACAACCCCTCCTCCAAGGGGCGGCCGGACTATCTGGCGCGGGCGGTGCGCATCCTGCTGGCAAACGGCAAAGCACCCGGAACGGTCTGCGGCATTGTGCGGAACATTGGCCGGGAGGGGCAGGAAAGCCGCGTCCTGACGCTGGCTGCGCTGGAAACCACTCCGGTGGATATGTTCACCACCGTATTTGTCGGCAACGCCCAGACCCGCCAGCTGAGCGGGCGGATGGTCACGCCGCGGGGGTACCGCGCATGAGGATCGTGGTATTCAGCGGCACCACCGAGGGCCGTGTGTTTTCAAAGCAGCTGGCCGCACTGGGGGCCGAGGTACTGGTCAGCGTGGCCACCCCGCTGGGGGCCGAGGAACAGGGCGAAAGGTCCGGCATCACCGTCCACTGCGGGCGGCTGACCCCGGAGGAGATGACCGCTCTGCTGCAGGGGGCTGACCTCTGCGTGGACGCGACCCATCCCTATGCCGTGGAGGCTACCCGGAACATCCGTGCAGCCTGCAAAACAGCGGGCACGGAGTACCGCCGCCTGCTCCGGCCCGAAAGCCCGCTGCCTGCCGGGAGCATGGTGTTTGCCTCTGCGGCCCATGCGGCGGAATTTCTGGCCCGAACGCAGGGAAATGTCCTGCTTGCCACCGGGGCCAAGGAGCTTTCTGCCTTTGCTGTGCTGGAACCGGCACGGCTTTTTCCCCGTGTCCTGCCCACCCGGGAGGGCATTGCCGCCTGCGAGGGGGCAGATATCCCCCATAAGAACATCATCGCCATGCAGGGGCCGTTCTCCTATGCGCTGAACCGGGCACTGATGGAGCAGTTTGCCATCCGCTTCCTCGTTACCAAAGACGGCGGCGCGGCGGGCGGCTTTGAAGAAAAAGCCCGGGCAGCGCAGGACACCGGGGCACAGCTCATCGTCATCCGCCGCCCGGCCGAGCAGGGCGAAACGGCGGAACAGATCCTGACACATTGTAAGGAGATGCTGCAATGATCACACTCATCGGGATGGGGTCGGGCACGCCGGAAAGCCTGACCGCGCAGGGCCTTGCCGCCCTACAGAACGCCGGACTGATCCTGGGGGCAAAGCGCCTGCTGGAACAGCTGCCGCAGGGCTGCACGGATCACCGGAAGGCCCTGTATCAGCCTGAGGATGTCCTTGCCGCGCTGGCGGCTGACCCGGAGGTGGATGCTGCCCTTGTGTACAGCGGCGACACCGGGTTTTACTCCGGTGCGGCCCAGCTGCTGCCGATGCTGCGGGCCTTTGGCATCTCCTGCCGGGTGCTGCCGGGGCTTTCCAGCGTTCAGCTGCTGGCCGCTGCGGTGGGCCGCTCCTGGCAGGAGTGGAAGCTGGTCTCGGCCCACGGCTGTGCCTGCGACCCGGTGGCCGAGTGCCTGACAGCCGGGGGAAAGCCCGTCTTTTTCCTGACCGGCGGGGCAGAAACGCCGGCCTCCCTCTGCGGCCGGCTGGCTGCTGCCGGGCTGGGCGATGCCCATGTGCTGGTGGGGGAAGAGCTGGGCCGGGCAGAGGAGAAGATCCTGTTCGGCACGGCGCAGGAGTTTGCGCAAAAGCAGTTTGCAAGCCTGAGCGTTCTGCTTGTGGAGCATCTTCCTCAGCCGCCCCGGCGGGTGCCCGGCTTCCCGGATGAAGCCTTCCACAGGGGAGAGGTGCCCATGACCAAGCAGGAGGTGCGGGCGGCGGCGCTGGCCAAGCTGGCCGTGCAGCCCGGCGATACCCTGTGGGATGTGGGCGCGGGCACCGGCAGCGTGAGCGTAGAACTGGCACTGGCTGCACCCCGGGGGCATGTGTATGCCGTGGAGTGTGACCCGGAGGCCTGCGGGCTCATCCGGCAGAACCGGGAAAGGTTCCACGCCTGCAATCTGACACTGGTGGAGGGCCGCGCCCCCGCCGCGCTGGCTGACCTGCCCGCCCCGGATGCCGTGTTCATCGGCGGGACCAAGGGGGGCATGGAGGCTGTGGTGGACACGGTGCTTGCCCGGAATCCGAACGCCCGCATCTGCATCTCTGCCATTGCGCTGGAAACGCTGAGCGCCGCCGTGGCCGCACTGACTGCCCACGGTCTGGACGCGGAGGTGACGCAGATCGCGGTCAGCCGCACCCGGCCTGCGGGCAGGCTCCACCTGCTGATGGCCAATAACCCCATCTTCCTTATCACAGGAGAACGCAAATGATCCAATTTCTTGTGGCCGCGCCCTGTTCCGGCAGCGGTAAAACCACACTGACCTGCGCCCTGCTGGCGGCGCTCAAGCGGCGGGGGCAGGACCCCTGCTCCTTCAAGAGCGGGCCGGACTATATCGACCCCATGTTTCACCGGGCCGTGCTGGGGGTGGAAAGCCACAACCTCGACCTGTTTTTCTCTGCGCCGGAGACCGTGCGCGCGCTCTATGCGCAGGCCGCCGGGCACGGGGCAGCTGTGTGCGAGGGGGCCATGGGCTTTTACGATGGACTGGGCGGCGTGAGCGATACCGCCAGTGCCTGGCATCTGGCCGATACGCTGGGCCTGCCGGTGCTGCTGGTGGTTCAGCCCAGCGGGGCCAGTCTGACGCTGGCGGCCCAGATCAACGGGCTGAAGCAGTTCCGCACCCCCAGCCATCTGGCGGGCATCCTGCTCAATGACTGCGCCCCCCATTTGTATGCTCTGCTGGCTCCCATGCTGGAACGGGAGACCGGCCTGCCGGTGCTGGGCTATCTGCCTCACCTGCCGGATGCCGCCCTTGAGAGCCGCCACTTAGGCCTGAAAACTGCCGGGGAGATCGCGGACCTGCAGCAGAAGATCAGCCGGATGGCCGATGCGCTGGTGATGGATTGGGAGAAGCTGTCTATCCTGACCGAAGGCGCAGCGCCTTTGGTGCACACCAATCGGCTCCTCCCTGCGGGAGAGCTGCCGCCCCAGGGGGCAGAGGAACAGCGCCCCCGCGTTCCCATTGCCGTTGCAAGGGATGCGGCGTTTTGCTTCACCTACGCCGAAACGCTGGAAGCACTGGAGCGGGCGGGGGCGGAGCTCTGCTGGTTCAGCCCCCTGCAGGACTCCGCCCTGCCGGAGCAGATCGGCGGGCTCTACTTGCCCGGCGGCTACCCGGAGCTGTATGCCGGGCAGTTGAGCGCGAACCGCTCCATGCTGGCCTCTGTGCGCCGGGCTGTGGAGCGCGGTCTGCCCACGGTGGCCGAGTGCGGGGGCTTTCTCTATCTGGGCCAGAGCCTGGAGGATGCCAGCGGGGAGCGCTGGCCCATGGCAGGCGTTCTGCCGGGGCAGGGCTTCCGGGTGGGGCGGCTGGTGCGGTTTGGATACGCGGCATTGACCGCCCACGCCGACAGTATGCTGTTCCGCGCCGGGGAGCGTCTGCCGGTGCACGAGTTCCACCACTGGGATTCCACAGACAACGGCACCGGCTTTACCGCCGCAAAGCCCAACGGGAAGCAGTGGGACTGCGGCTTTGCAAATGAGCATTTCTATGCGGGCTTCCCGCATTTATATTGGGCGGGCACGGCCCTGCCCCGGCGGTTCGTGGATGCCGCCGCACACTATCATCAAGAGGAACAGGACCAATGACAGAGCTTGAACTGAAACAGCTTCTTTCCAGGATCACCCGGCCGGACGAGACCGCACGCACCGCCGCCCATGCCCACTGGGCCAGCCTGGCCAAGCCGCTGGGCGGGCTGGGCAGGCTGGAGACCATGCTGGAGGATGCCGCCGCCCTGACCGGCACGGCAGAGCTGGCGTTTTCCCGCCGGGCCGTGCTGGTGCTCTGCGCCGACAACGGCGTGGTGGCGCAGGGCGTGAGCCAGACGGACCAGAGCGTGACCCGGGCCGTGGCCGAGAACCTTGCCGCCCGGCGCACCAGTGTCTGCCAGATGGCAAAAACGGCCCGCTGCGAAGTGGTGCCTGTGGACCTTGGCATGGCCGGGGAGCCGGTGCCCGGGGTGAAGAACTGCCGCATTGCCGCCGGGACGGCGGATTTCACCACCGGCCCTGCCATGACCCGTCAGCAGGCGGTGGATGCCATTGCGGCGGGCATGGGGCTTGTCCGGGCGCAGAAGGCGGCGGGGGTGCAGCTGCTGGCCACGGGGGAGATGGGCATCGGCAACACCACCACCTCCAGCGCCGTGGCTGCGGTTCTGCTGGGGCAGCCCGTGGAGCGGATGACAGGCCGGGGCGCGGGCCTTTCGGATGCAGGGCTTGCCCGCAAGCTGGATGCCATCCGGCGGGGCATTGCGCGGAATCAGCCCGATGCCGCCGACCCGCTGGACGTGCTTTCCAAGCTGGGCGGGTTCGACATCGCCGGGCTGTGCGGTGTTTTTCTGGGCGGTGCGCTGGAAGGCCTGCCCGTGCTGATGGATGGCTTCATCAGCGGGGTGGCGGCTCTGTGCGCGGTGCGGCTCTGCCCCGCCGCGGAAAAGGCCGTGTTTGCCAGCCACTGCTCCACCGAACCGGCAGCAAGGCTGGTGCTGGAAGCGCTGGGCAAAGTGCCTCTGCTCACCGCCGGGCTCCATCTCGGCGAGGGCACCGGAGCGGTGGCAAGCATCCCGCTGTGGGATATGGCACTGGCCGTTTACCGCGATTGCTATTCCTTCACGGAGGGCGGCATTACGCCGTACACCCCCCAATGCTGACCCTGGTATTGGGCGGTGCCGCCAGCGGCAAGAGCGGGTATGCCGAGAGCCTGGTGTTGAAAACCGCGCTTCCGCGCTATTACATCGCCACCATGCAGGTGTGGGATGCCGAGTGTGCCGCCCGGGTGGAAAAGCACCGGAAGATGCGGGCGGCAAAGCAGTTTGAGACCGTGGAGTGTCCCCTGCATCTGGAGAACATCCATCTGCCTGCCCGGGGAACTGCGCTGTTGGAGGATCTGGGCAACCTGACCGCCAACGAGCTCTACGACCCCGCCGGGGCGGGAGAAAATGCGGCTTCGGCCATTTTGGAAGGACTGGACCAATTGGCCGGACAATGCGCGCACCTCATCGTGGTCTCCAACGAGGTGTTCAGCGGCGGTGCCGACTATGCAGGCGACACCGGGCGCTACCTGAAAGCGCTGGCGCAGGTGAACAATGCCCTTGCCGCCCGGGCTGACCATGTGGTGCGGGTGGTGTGCGGCATCCCGGTCTATTATAAAGGAGTGGAAAAATGATTGGATTGCAGACCATTGCAGTGGCCTTTGCCATGTTTTCGGCCCTGCCGGTGCCGCAGTTCGCGTGGAACCAGAAAAACATGCGGTATGCCATGTGCGCCTTCCCGCTCATCGGGGCGGTCATTGGTGGGCTGTGGTGCCTGTGCGGCGCTCTGCCCCTGCCGATGCCCGCAAAGGCGGCGGGGTTCTGCCTGATCCCGGTCTGGGTCACGGGCGGCATCCACCTGGATGGCTATGCCGACACCTGTGATGCCCTTTCCAGCTATGGCGACCGGGAAAAGAAGCTGGAGATCCTCAAAGACCCCCACTGCGGTGCCTTTGCGGTGATCCGGTTGTGCAGTTATTTTGCGGCCTACCTTGCCCTTTGCGCCTGCGTGGACTTTACGCCCCGGGTGGGCCTGTGCTGGACACTGGCCCTTGTGCTGGAACGGGCCCTTTCGGGCCTGGCCGTGGCATCGTTCCCGATGGCAAAGAACACAGGCCTTGCCCACACCTTTGCCACGGCGGCGGATCGAACTACTGTCCGCCGGGTGCTGATGGTGCTGGCCGCTCTGCTCAGCGCCGCCCTGCTGGCACTGGGCGGCTGGGCGCTGATGCTGGCGGCGTTGCTGGTGTTTGCACGCTATCATGTTGTTTCAAACAAGCAGTTTGGCGGCATCACCGGCGATCTGGCCGGGTGGTTTTTGCAGAAAGCCGAGCTGTGGATGCTGGCGGCGCTGTGTGCCTGCCAGTGGGGAGGACTGTTATGATCTTTATCACCGGGCCGCTGTACAGCGGCAAGCGCACCTTTGCCCAGCGCCTGCCCGGCACCCGCATTGCGGAGGTGCAGGCCCTGGCCGCAGAGGCCGAGGATCTGGAAAAGCTTGCGGAGGAGCTCTCCGCTTATGATATCGTGATGGCCACCGAGGTGGGCGGCGGCGTGGTGCCCATGGACGCAGGGGAGCGGGCCGCACGGGAAGCCGCCGGACGGCTGGCCTGCCTGCTGGCGGCCCGGGCCGGGTGCGTGGTGCAGATGTTCTGCGGCATCCCCACAGTATTGAAAGGAGAACTGCCCCCATGCTGATCTATCTTCTGCGCCACGGCCTGACGGCCTACAACGCCGAAAAGCGCTATCAGGGCCAGCGGGATATCCCCCTGTGCCCCGCGGGCCGCGCCCAGCTGCGGCAGGCTGACCTCCGGCCGGAAACGGTCTATATCACTCCGCTCTGCCGCACCCGGCAGACCGCTGAGGTGCTCTTCCCGGGTGCAAGGCTCGTGGAGGTGAAAGACCTGCAGGAGATGTGCTTCGGCAGCTTTGAGGGCCGCAATTTCATTGAGATGGAGCACGACCCGGATTATCTGGCCTGGGTGAACGCCAACTGCGAAAGCCCCTGCCCGGACGGCGAGACCAAGGCTGTTTTTTCGGAGCGGGTGTGCAGGGCCTTTGCCGCACTGGTGGACAAGGCCCTTGCCGATGGGGAAGAGACACTGGTCATTCTGGCCCACGGCGGCACCCAGATGGCTGCCATGGAGCGCTACGCCCTGCCCCATGCGGATTATTACCATTGGTGCGCCCCCAACGCGGGCGGTTACGTTCTGGATGCAGGAGATTGGGCGGAGCAGCGGGTGCTGCACCTGCTGAAAACTGTGCAGTACACAAAGGAGGATGCCCGATGATCGAATACGCAGTACTCGGCGGTTTTGTGCTGGACTGCCTCTTCGGCGACCCGGCCTGGCTGCCCCACCCGGTGGTGTACATGGGCAAGGCCATCTCGGCGCTGGAAAAGCGCCTGCGGGCCCGTCTGCCCAAAACGCCTCAGGGGGAACTGCTGGGCGGGGCCATTGTGGCCTTCTGCCTGCCGGTGGGCACCTTTCTGCTGACGAGCCTTGTCTGCCTGGGGGCTGCCCGCATCAGCCCGTGGCTGGGGCTGGCCGTCCAGATGTTCTGGTGCGGGCAGGCACTGGCCGCAAAGGGATTGGCGCAGGAGAGCACCAATGTTTACCGGGAACTGGTCAAGCCCGACCTGCCTGCCGCCCGCAGGGCGGTCAGCCGCATCGTGGGGCGGGACACCCAGGATCTGACGCTGGAGGGGGTGACCAGAGCCGCTGTGGAGACGGTGGCCGAAAACGCCAGCGACGGCGTGATCGCGCCCCTGCTCTATATGCTCATCGGCGGGGCACCGCTGGCCCTGACCTACAAGGCCATCAACACGATGGACAGTATGCTGGGCTACAAAAACGAAAAATACCTCTACTTTGGCCGCATCCCGGCCAAGCTGGACGATGCGGCAAATTACCTTCCCAGCCGCCTTGCCGCCCTGCTGTGGATGGCTGCCGCGGCCTTTACGCACAATGACGCAAAAGGGGCGTGGAAGATCTGGCGGCGGGACCGCCGGAACCATGCCAGCCCCAACAGCGCCCAGACCGAGAGCGCCTGCGCCGGTGCGCTGGGGGTGCAGCTGGCTGGGCCCGCCTATTACTTTGGCGAATACTACGCCAAGCCCACCATCGGCGATCCGCTGCGCCCCATTGAACCGGAGGATATCCTGCGTGCCAACCGGATGATGTATGTGGCAAGCGCCCTTGCACTGGCGTGGGGCGTGGCAATACGGGCTATTTTGTAACGACCTCGCCCTCTCAGTCATGCTTTGCATGACAGCTCCCCCAAAGGGAAAAAACAAGAACTGATATCCATAACCATCCGGGAAAAGGAGAACGAAGATGCAACTAGTACATGGCGGCGATTGGGCCGGTTACCGGGCCGAGTTCGGGCGGGACGCGCTGGATTTTTCGGCCAACGTCAGCCCGCTGGGCCTGCCGGAAGGGGTGGCCCGGGCCATCACGGCGGCATTGCCCACGGCGGACCGCTACCCCGATCCCCTGTGCCGGGAGCTGCGGGCAAGGCTGGCGCTCCATGAGGGCGTGCCGGCAGAGCAGATCCTCTGCGGCAATGGGGCAGCCGACCTCATCTTCCGGCTGGTCTGGGCCCAAAAGCCCCGCCGGGCGCTGGTCACCGCACCCACCTTTGCGGAGTATGCCACTGCTTTGGAAAGTGTCGGCTGCACGGTAGAACGCTTCTTTTTGCGGGAGCAGGAGGACTTTGCGGTCACGGATGCGTTCTGTGCGGCCATCCGCCCGGGGGTGGACGTTGTATTCCTCTGCCAGCCCAACAACCCAACCGGCCAGCTGACGGCCCTGCCGCTGGTGGAGCAGATCCTCCACCGCTGCGCGGCGTGCGGCGCCCTGCTGGTGGTGGACGAATGCTTCCTCGATTTCCTGCCCGACCATGCCCTGCACACGGCAAAAGGCCTGCTGGGAGAGGGAAATCTGGTCATCCTGAAAGCCTTCACCAAGCTTTACGGCATGGCGGGCGTGCGGCTGGGCTATGCCCTGAGTGCCGACACAGCGCTGCTGGAACAGATGCAGGCCTGCGGCCAGCCCTGGGGCGTGTCCAGTCTGGCGCAGGCGGCGGGCCTTGCCGCACTGGAGGAGACAGCGTATGTGGAAAAGGTCCGGGCCCTCATTGCCGAACAGCGGCCCCGCCTGACGGCCGGGCTGCGGGCGCTGGGCCTGCGGGTGCTGGACGGCAGAGCAAATTACCTGCTGTTTCAGGCCCCGGAGACGCTGGGAGAAGCCCTGCGGCAAAGGGGTGCTGTGCTGCGCAGCTGTGCGAACTACCCCGGGCTGGGCCCCGGCTGGTACCGCACCGCCGTGCGCACCGGGCCTGAAAACGAACAGCTTTTGAAACTTCTTGCGGAGGTGCTGAAATGAGCAAGGCAAAGTGCATCATGGTGCAGGGAACCATGAGCGGTGCAGGCAAAAGCCTGCTGTGCGCCGCCCTCTGCCGCATTTTTGCGCAGGACGGTTACCGCGTGGCTCCCTTCAAGAGCCAGAACATGGCGCTGAACAGCTTTGTCACCCGGGATGGGCTGGAAATGGGCCGGGCACAGGTGGTGCAGGCGCAGGCCGCAGGCATCGAGCCGGATGTGCGGATGAACCCCATCCTGCTCAAGCCCAGCAGTGACGTGGGCAGTCAGGTCATCGTGAACGGTGAGGTGCGGGGCCAGATGTCCGCCGCCGCCTATTTCAAAATGAAAAGAGCGCTCATCCCGGAGATCCTTTCGGCCTACAACAGTCTGGCCGAAACCGTGGACATCATCGTCATTGAGGGGGCCGGAAGCCCGGCGGAGATCAACCTGAAGGCAGACGATATCGTCAACATGGGCCTTGCCCGGTTGGTGGATGCCCCCGTTCTGCTGGCGGGAGACATCGACCGGGGCGGTGTGTTTGCCCAGCTGTACGGTACGGTGGCGCTGCTGGAGCCAGAGGAGCGCGCCCGCATCAAGGGGCTGCTCATCAATAAATTCCGCGGCGATGTGGAGATCCTGCGCCCCGGCCTTGCTATGCTGGAAGAGAAAACGCAGCTGCCGGTGCTGGGGGTCGTGCCCTACCTGAAGGTGGACATTGAGGACGAGGATTCCCTTTCCACCCGGCTGAATGCGGGCAAAACGGTCCATCCGCTGGATGCGGCCATCCTCCGCCTGCCGCACATCTCCAACTTTACCGATTTCATGCCGCTGGAGCAGCACCCGCTGCTGGGCGTGCGGTATGTGCAGAATACCCGCCAGCTGGGCACACCGGATCTCATCATCCTGCCCGGAACCAAGAACACGGTGGATGACCTGCTCTGGCTGCGGCAGTCCGGGCTGGAAGCAGCCCTGTTGAAGCTGGCGGCCAACGGCACGCCGGTGCTGGGGGTCTGCGGCGGGTATCAGATGCTGGGCGAGACACTGGCCGACCCTGAGGGCACGGAGAGCGGTACGGTGCAGACTGTGCGGGGGCTGGGGCTGCTGCCCACCCGCACAGTCTTTACCGGCCAGAAGCACCGCACCCAGGACACTGCCGCCGTGACCGCCGCCCCCTTTGCGGGTGCGGCCCTGACCGGATATCAGATCCACACCGGCCGCACCGAGGTGCAGGGTGTGCCCTTCTGCACACTGGCAGACGGCACACCCGAGGGCTGCGTGCCGATCTCATTAAGGATTTCATGACGCATTCCCGGATACAGTTTCCCCTTTACATCTTTATAACCGGCCCGTCGCATAGCCCGCACTGTCTTTGCAAAATGGCGCACATTGATCAGACAGGGATCCTCAGCCCCGCTTACAAACAATACCGGCATATCTGGATTTGTACAGGAAAAATGTTCCACATCATAGGCACGCTTCATCAGTTCAAATAATGCCAGATACGCATCGTCCGTAAAAGTGAAACCACACATTTCAGATTCCTCATATTCTTTCGCCACATCAGGATCAGAACAGATCCAGGCTGTACATCTCTTATCCTTTCGGAATTTCATCGCACCTGCACCAAAGGACATTGCTTCGATAAGTTTACTTCTGTGTCTCGGTCCAAAGACTGCTTTCTCTGTCTTTGCAATGGCAACTCCCAGCGGCATGGCAGTATTGTAGCTTGGCGAACCACACACGATCAGCATATCTGCACAACTGTCATGTTCTGCCACAAATGCCCTCACTGCCAGCGAGCCCATACTGTGCCCCATCAGGATCAGCGGAAGTTCCGGATAGTATGCATGGATTTTCCTGTTCACTGTCCGGATATCCTGAAGCATCGCCTGTGCTCCCCCACCGTATGTAAAGCCGAGATCATCCTGATGTTTTACACTTTTTCCATGTCCTCTGTGATCATGGATCACCACCACATATCCAAGCTTTGCCAGATACTGCATAAACGGAATATATCTCTCTTTATGCTCACTCATTCCATGAACCAGCTGTACAACTGCACGATAAGGTTTCTTATCCGGTATCAGTGCCATGACCGAAATCTCAAGCCCGTCTGCTTCTGATTTAAAAGAACTCTCATACTTCATAAATCCACGCCTTCTTTCTGTATTTTCTTATATATTTATATTATCCGCTCTGATTTCTATAATTTTGATTATAAGTAAGACAATTGCCATTGTCAACGCATTCTGATATAATCAATTATATCGTTACTGTTCACTCTGTTCTCAGTAACATTACATCTGCACGAATGTTGTTGCAGATATAAAATTGAAACTTTTTAACATAATACGTTTCAGAGCGGTTATGCTCTAAGGCAGGAGGAAATATGACAAAAGGTAATAAGAAAGGACATGCCGGGCTGATTATTTTCATTCTGATCCTGGTTCTCGTCATTGGCGGAGGTACAGGTTTCTATTTCTATCAGCGACAGCAGCCACGCAAGGCAGTTGAAAATTTTCTTGACAGTATGAAGAAAATGGACTTCAATGCAATGGAATCCATGATCCAGAGCAGCGATCTCACAGCACTGGACAATGCAGATATCCGCGATGCCGCATACACGGATTTCTTCTCAGAAATTAACAAAAAGATGACCTATAAGATCACCAGAAACAGATTCGACATCCAGAATGGTACAGCTTCTGTCACAGCACATATCACTTACATTGACGGAACCAATATTTATAAAGCGACTATCACTGAATTTCTCCGTCAGATCGTTTCCAACGCTTATGCCGGAAACCAGCTTACAGAAGAAGAGACACAGGCAAAACTTGCTTCCATTCTGAATGAACAGGCAAAAAAAGTGGAAAAGGATGTATTCTCCGAAACAGATATCACCTATCCGGCTGGCTGAATGAACGAAAGCTCCAGATGATGCAGG
>ERZ791741.1954-NODE-1954-length-15695-cov-4.865793_pt1 | contig 15695 bp, 15 predicted proteins | sample MGYA00510040_ERZ791741 | MGnify/ENA primary metagenome ERZ791741 (study PRJEB30046, sample SAMN00791960) | human gut metagenome | study: EMG produced TPA metagenomics assembly of the A metagenome-wide association study of gut microbiota in type 2... | reverse complement strand
AACACCGCACAATTCCCGCCTAACGGCTTAAGCACCGCTCCGGCGGCTGCGGCACTTAGAATTATGCGGTATTGCCCTTGATTTTGTTTGTAGGGGCAGATGCTTGTCATCAGCCCGCAGCAACCTTGCGGAATTGGCAGGTATAGTTTGGTGAGCGGCAACAGCCCGATGCGAGCATCGGATCCTACAAATCATTTGCAGTGCTTGCCACAGTCGATAAAGGTTTCTCCACGGCGGGATGAGGGTATCCCGCCCTACAGATTGCTTGCATTGCCTGCTGCCTATTATAAAAAGCTCTGTAGGGAACGGCTTATTCCGGTTCAAGAGCCGAATCAGCGGTCTGGTTGGCCTCTGAAGTTCGACTGCGGGCGCAGTGACCTACCGTACATTTTCCGAATAACGCTGCCGGCCAAAAATCTCTCTCCATTTTATCCCATTCGCCCTGAAAAAAATGTTGACAAACCGCGTTTCATCTGGTATATTATACAAGCAATCTTTTGCGGTTATGGCCCGTTGGTCAAGCGGTTAAGACAGCGGCCTCTCACGCCGTTAACGTGGGTTCGATTCCCGCACGGGTCACCATAAAAGCTCTGCTTCTTCGGAGGCAGAGCTTTTTGTTATGTGCAGACTTTCCTACAGAACTGAGGGAAATAGACGGCTGAAGTTGATGAAGCAAACGAGGATTTGAGGGTACCGCGCTTGACAGCACCCCCAAATACGGCGTATGCTTGCAACAACAGGTTAACATTGATTAACTGCAAAATAGAGGAGGGTGGTCACGATGCGAATTCTTGTATATGGTGCGGGTGTGCTGGGGTGCAATCTGGCACGAGACTTTTTCAAGGCAGGGAAGGACGTTACTCTGCTTGCGCGAGGGAAATGGGCCGAGACCATCAAAACAAACGGGCTGTGCATTAAACGGGCTGTGCATTAAAAACTATGTGCTCCCAGTGAAATCGACCGTCCGTGTGCCGGTGGTATCGGAATTGGCATCGGCGGATGAGCATGATGTGATCTTCGTTGCTGCGCGCTACACGCAGGTGGCTGCGATCCTGGATGCGTTGCGCGCCAATAAGAGCAAAAACGTTGTTTTCCTGGGCAATAATGTGCAGCCAGAGAAACTGGTGACGGCTCTGCCAGAAAAGAATGTGATGTTCGCCTTTGCCTCTTCGGCAGGGCACCGTGAGCAGGACCGTGTTGTTTCAGTTGATCTGAAAAAATTACGATCGGCCAGCTGCGCGGTGCGCAATCTAACGAGCAGCTGATTCAGAAAATCTTTGCTGGGACGGGTTATAAAGTCATATATGAGCCAAACATGGGGGGCTATCTGCTTTGTCACGCCGCCTTTGTGCTGCCAGTGGCCTTTGCCTGCTACAAAACTGACGGTGACCTCAAGCGGCTGAAAGGGGACACCGCCTACTTTAATAAGATGGCCGATGCCAATGTAGAGGGCTATCGTGCGCTGAAAAACAGCGGCCATGCGATTTTGCCCAAGGATGACGAGGAGTTTGAGGGCGAAAAGTACCGCAAGACCTGCGTGAAATTCTTTACCCTGATGTGCGCAACGGGCCTGGGCAAAGTCTGCGCCTCGGACCACGCAATGAATTCCATTGAGGAGATGAGCACGCTTAATCGCGACCTGAAAAAGCTGTTTGAGGAAAATGGCACTGCCTATCCCGTTTGGAAAGAGATGGAAAAGGACGCGGAAAAGTACCTGCAAAAATAAAATTGTGCGCTGAATAACAACGGTTGGTCTTAAAATCCAACATTTTTTTCGGGTGTTTTCTTAAAAATCTACGTGAATCGGGGTGGGTGCTTTACACCGCTTCCAGGCTGCGTTATAATGCAAAATTATAGAGAGGGAAGGGGGACAGCCAATGAAACCGTTGATTGGATTGACGCCTATCGTGGACGCGGGACGGGACAGCCTGTGGATGCTGCCCGGGTACATGCAGGGGCTGGAGGCAGTTGGGGGCATCGGGATGATGTTGCCGCTGACGGATGACGCCGCTATGCTGAAAGACATTGTGGACCGGGTGGACGGCCTTTTGCTGACCGGTGGCAACGATGTGGCACCGGTGTTGTACGGTGAGACAAAAGAGACGTTCTGCGGCGAAAATGACCCGCGGCGTGACCGCATGGAGGCCAGGCTCATCGAGTTGGCTTTGCAGGCGGACAAGCCGGTGTTTGGCATCTGCCGCGGGCTGCAAATTTTAAATGTGGTACTGGGAGGTACGCTATATCAGGATTTGAAAACCCAGACCGGCACCGAGATCACCCACAGTATGGACAAGCCGTATGACCGCACCGTGCATGAAGTGAACATCCTGCCCGACACGCCGCTGGCTGCGTTATACGGCCCCGGTCCGCTGGCGGTGAACAGCCGCCATCATCAGGGCATCAAGGGGCTGGCTCTGGCGCTGCATGCCCAGGCAGTGGCTTCGGATGGGTTGGTCGAAGCTGTTTACTTGCCGGAATACCGTTTCGTACAGGCCGTGCAGTGGCACCCGGAACATCGTTGGCAGGCGGCGGAAAGCCAAAGTTTGCTGCGCGGTTTTGTGGACGCCTGCCGGGGATAATAAAATAGGAAAAGAAAAGTGCATGTGCCGGGTGAAGGCGCATGCACTTTTTGCTTGTTGGAAGATCGAATGGCTGCGGGAGCGGGTAGATGTGAGCATCGACCCTTACAATGGGAACGGAAAGTATATAGCAAAAATTACAAAATTCCCAGTCCCGTCAGCAGGGTCTTGAGGCCGATCAGGATCAGCACGATGCCGCCGATGCGCTCGGAAGGAGCGCGGTACTTATCGCCGAAGAGGGCACCTACGCGCACACCGATGGAAGACAGCAGGCAGGTGATGCAGCCAATCAGGCCGGCGGCGGGCAGGATATTGACCTGCATGGCGGCAAAGCTGACGCCGACGGCGAAGGCATCGATGCTGGTGGCAACGGCCAGCGGCAGCATTGCTTTGGCGGAGTAGTCATCGTCAAGCTTTTCGTCGCCGCCGAAGCTTTCCCGCACCATGTTGACGCCGATGATGGCCAGCAGCATAAAGGCGACCCAGGGACCGAAGTTGGTCAAGACCACGGCGAAGCGATCACCCAGGAAGAAGCCCAGTGTGGGCATCAAGAACTGGAAGCCGCCGAACCACAGCCCGCAGGTCATGGCGTGGGCAAAGCTGACCTTGTGGACCGAAAGGCCCTTGCAGATCGAAACGGCAAAAGCGTCCATGGAAAGGCTGATGGCGATCAGGATCAGGTCAAATAATGTCATGGGTATTCCTCCGTTTTTGTAAGGGCACAAAAAAAGACCTATCTGTCCTGCGCAAAAGGCGCTGAACAGATAAGTCTCGTCGTTTAAAGTTAAGCCAGGGGCACGCCCCATTATGTTGGCAAAACTGCACCGCGCGGCTGCTCCACCGCATAGGGTGCTGACTACTCCCTTATGTTATTTTTGTAGTGTACCACGGAAAAGAAAGTTTGTCAATACGTTAGAAATGTCTAATTTTTGCCCGACGCACTGCGCCCCTTGCACAATCTGTCGGTTTGGGGTAAAATAGGATGGATTTAATATAAGTAATCGGGGGATACCTATGCAATACAAAGTTCTGGCACTGGATCTGGACGGTACACTGACCAACAGCGAGAAAATCATCACGCCACGCACCAAGGCAGCTTTGATGGAAGCCGCGGCCCGCGGCGTCTGCATTGTGCTGGCCAGCGGCCGCCCCACCGTCGGCATTGAGCCGCTGGCGCGGGAACTGGAACTGCAAAAATACGGCGGCTGCATTTTAAGCTACAACGGCGGCAAGATCATCGATTGCAAGACCAGCCACGTGCTGGTGCAGCACGCCTTCCCGCCGGACCTCATCGAGCCGGTGTGCACTTTCTCCCGCTACTGGAACGTGGTGCCCCTGACCTATGACACCCACGGCATCATTACCGAGAACGCCTCCAGCCCCTACGTGCAGGAGGAAGCCCGCATCAACAAGATCCCGGTGCGCCAGGTAGAAAACCTGCCTGCCACCGTGAATTATCCCATCAACAAGCTGCTGCTGACCGGCGACCCCGTGGACATGCCCCATGTGGAGGAGCTGATGCAGCAGGAGTTCGCGGGCAAGCTGTCCATCTGCCGCAGCCAGCCCTTCTTTATCGAGACGATGCCGCTGGGCGTGGGCAAGGATACCTCGCTGGAGATGCTGCTGCGCGCCAAAGGCCTGACCGCTGCCAACCTGATGGCCTGCGGCGACGGCTGGAATGACCTGCCGATGATCCGCTGCGCCGGTATGGGCGTGGCGATGGGCAATGCCCAGGCCCCCGTAAAAGCGGCGGCCGACTACCAGACGGCCGACAACGACCACGACGGTGTGGGGCTGGCTGTAGAAAAATTTATCTTGAGCGAGGAGAACTGACCTGTGAACCTGATCGTTTTTGACCTCGAATGGAATATTGGGTATCAGCCCAAAACGTTTTTGTACCACGGTACAGAATTGACGCTGCGGGGTGAGATCATCCAGATTGGTGCGGTGCGCATCAATGCCCGCGGCGACGTGCTGGATACTTTTGAAGTGAACCTGCGACCGCGCATCTTCCGCAAATTGCAGCACCACATCGCTAAAGTGACCGGCCTGAGCCAGGGTGACCTGGACGCCGGGCTGCCGATGAAAGAGGGTCTGCAGAAGTTCCTGGATTGGGCCGGCCCGGACGCCGAGCTGGCCGAATGGGGCCTGGATGACGTACCTGTTCTGAAGCAGAACCTTTTTTTGGCAGGCTTGGATGAGAACTGGCCCGACCGCTGGTACGACCTGCAGCGTATCTTTTTGCAGGCCTATCCCCGCAAAGAAGGGGAGGGCCTGACGCTGGAAAGCGTGGTCGACCGGCTGGGCATCCCCAAGGAGGAACCCTTCCACAACGCTTTGGATGACGCACTGTATACCACCAAGGTCTGCCGTAAGCTGCCGCTGGCCGAGGGGCTGGCGACCTACCCCACCGAGGAAGAACTGCTGAAAGAAGCCTTGCTGGGCGCCGAGCCGAACCCTGCCGCGCGGGACATCCGCCTGTTCATGAACCGGATGGAGCATGACGACTACCGCAACGTGTCCGAACTGACCGAGGCAGCCTGCCCCGAGTGCAGCGCACCGCTGACGCCCGACGAAGTGTGGCTCAAGCGGGGGAACACCGGCTACTACACCCGTTGCACCTGCCCCTACTGCGGGGCGTGGTACCTGCGGTTCAAGCTCAGCCGCCGCGACGGCCTGCATTGGAGCTTTGCCCGGTGCACTGAGCCTGCCACCCCCGAGGCCGACGCCAAGTGGGACAAGCAGAAAGCTGCCCTGCTGGAGCGTATGAAGCGCAAGGCGAACAAAGAATAATCCTTTTTTATTTATCAAAAATAAACAACACCCCCGCACAGCCAAAACGGCTGTGCGGGGGTGTTGTTGGTAAAATTGCAAAAATCAGTAGGTGATGATAATACCCTGGTCCTGGGCATAGAAGCTGCACAGGCCGCTGCAGGGCACGATGCGCACAGGGGCTTCGGGCCATTTGGCCAGAATGCCGTGTTCCAGCAGGCGGGCGGCGGTCTGGTTACCGCACTCGCTGATGAGCACTGGGTGCACACCGTCGTAGTTGTCCTCGTCCATCTGCTCCAGAATCTTGGCCAGCACGCGGGTCTCGCCGCGGGTCTTGAAGTAGAAGTCGATCTTACCATCGGAGGTGCGGCGGCCCAGTACACGCATGTTCAGGCGGCCTGCGATAAAGCCCACCACCTTGCTGACGCGGCCGTTCTTGGCCAGGTTGTCAAAGCTGGCCAGGGAAAACAGGATGTGGGTGCTTTCGGCGAACTTTTCCAGCGCAAAGCAGATGTCCTCAAATGTCTGGCCCTCGCCGATAAGCTTATTGGCCAGCTCGGCCGCACCGGCCAGCGCGCCGGAGCAACTGAGGGTGTCCAGAATGAAGATCTTCTTTTCGGGGTGTTCTTCCAGCACCATGGTCCGGGCGGCCACGGCGGCGTTATAGCTGCCGGAAAGATTGCTGCTGATGGTCAGCGCAATGCAGTTATCGGCCTGCAAAAAATACTCGGCCCATTCTTCCGGGCTGGGGCAGGCAGTGGTGCTGGCGCCGTTGTAGTCGGTCATGGCCTGCAGCATCTGGGGCACATTCAGGGTGGCCAGGTCCACATATTCGCGCTCACCCACACGGATCTTGAACGGTACAAGGGCAAACTGCACCCCGGCACTGGGGTGCTCCAGCTCCCGGATCTCGCAGGAGCTGTCACATACGATCATCCACGCCATAGGCAAAAGCCTCCGTTTCTGTGGCTTGTTATTTCTATATACTATTATAGAAGGTACAGGCAGTTCCGTCAAGGTGGTTCTGTGCCGCTCGTATAAGGTCGTGTAAGGTGAGAGAGCACCTTCGGAACTTTCACCGAAAAAACCTCTTGATTTTAGTGGATTTTTTCAAGCTGACCCTGTATAATGATAAGTATATATCTAAGTGTAAGGGGGCGCAGCTGTATGCCGCAAAAGGGGCTGCCAACTGTAACTGCCATTATCGTGGCCGCGGGGGCCTCCCGCCGCATGGGATTTGATAAACTCAGCTACTGTCTGCCCGATGGGCGCACGGTATTGGAGACAAGCTGTGCCCTGTTTGTCGCCCACCCGGCGGTGGACGAGTTGGTGCTGGTGGCGGGCGGCAACCGCCCCCAGTGCGAGGCTATCGCCGCGACCTGCCCCAAGCCTTGCACCGTGGTGCAGGGGGGCGCGACCCGTGCCGACAGTGTGCATAATGGTCTGGCTGCCGCCAAGGGCCAGCTGGTGGCCATCCACGATGCTGCCCGCCCCTTTGCCAGCGAGGAAGTCATCACCCAGGTCTTGCAGGCTGCCGCCAAGACCGGCGCTGCCGCCCCGGCGGTGCCGGTGAAGGATACTATCAAGGTGGCGGACAAGGACGGCAAAGTCGTCACCACGCCGGACCGCGCCACCCTTTACGCCGTGCAGACGCCCCAGTGCTTTGACCGGGCACTGTACTTACAGGCGCTGGAAGCTGTCAGCGGCGAGAAAGCCAGCCTGGTCACCGATGATTGCAGCCTGTTTGAACTGGCCGGCCTGCCCGTCACACTGACGGCGGGTGACTACGCCAATTTAAAAATCACCACCAAAGAGGACTTACAAAAGGAGAACACCATGCGTATTGGTCACGGATATGATGTACACCGTTTGGTCGAGGACCGCAAGCTTATCTTAGGCGGGGTAGAGGTCCCCTACGAGAAAGGCCTGCTGGGCCATTCCGACGCCGATGTGCTGCTGCACGCGGTGATGGACGCCGTGCTGGGCGCAGCGGCCCTGGGTGACATCGGCCAGCATTTCCCCGATACCGACCCCGCCTACAAGGGCGCGGACTCCCTGGCGCTGACCCGCGAAGTAGCGAAAATTATCGCCGCTCACGGCTACAAGGTGGGCAACATCGATGCGACGATCCTATGCCAGCGGCCGAAGCTGGCCCCCCACATCCCGGCTATGCGTAAGAATATTGCCGATGCCTTCGGCCTGCCGCTGGACGCTGTGAGCGTAAAGGCCACCACCGAGGAACATCTCGGCTTTACCGGCGAAGGGCTGGGCATTGCGGCCCACGCTGTCGCTCTGATCGAGTGAACGTAACCAACCTTTAAGAGGGAAAGGACAGGACTTTACCCATGCTGCAAAACCAAACGTTATCCGCTATCATCAGCAGTCTGCGGGCGTTCGATCTGTTTTCAGACACGCTCGACATCCTGATCATTTCCTTTGTGTTTTACCAGCTCATCCAGTTCGCCCGCAAATCCCGGGCCGGCCAGTTGGTCAAGGGCATCGCGCTGCTGATCTTATTCTACGGCTTCGCGGTGCTGCTGGACCTGCGCACCGTCACCTGGGTACTGAACAACGTGGTCACTGTGGCCTTTACGGCGGCAGTGGTCATCTTCCAGCCGGAGCTGCGCCGTGCACTGGAGCGCATGGGCCAGACCACCGTATGGGCGAACCGGCTGTTCGGCAACCGCCGCACCGATCCTTCGCTGCGCGGTGTGTGGCAGAGCGCTGTGGTTGCCATCTGCGATGCGGCTGAACAGCTTTCCGACACCCGCACCGGTGCCCTGATGGTGCTGGAACGCCGCAATAACCTGGACGAGATCATCCGCACTGGCACGCCGATGCATGCTGACGTCATCCCCGAAATGCTGGGCACCATCTTTTACGAGGGCACGCCCCTGCACGACGGCGCAGTTGTCATCCGGGACGGCGTCATTGTGGCTGCAGGCTGCGTGCTGCCCCTTTCCAACAACCTGGATATGGGCAAGGATATGGGCACCCGCCATCGCGCCGGCCTGGGCATGAGCGAGAATTCCGACGCCATCGTCGTGGTCGTGTCCGAGGAGACCGGCATTATCTCGCTGGCAAAAAACGGCGTGCTGATCCGCCGCCTGGACCGCCAGAACCTCTTTAACCTCTTGCAGGAGGAGGTCGTCCCGCCTGAGGAGACCGAGGAAGACAACGAATCCGTGCTGAAAAAACTGCTGCGAAAAGGAGGGAACGCACCCCATGCCAAAGCCGAATAACGCACCCCAGGGGCGCAAATCCCTGATGGATAACCGCGTAGTTTCCATCCTGATGGCGCTGGCCTGCGGCCTGGCTACCTGGTTGGTCGTTACCATCTACATCGATCCCCAGGGCAGCACCACCATCCGGGATGTGCCCATCAACTACGCCAACTCCGCCACTACCTACACCAACCAGGGCTTGGACATTGTGGAGCGGCCCGACATCAGCGGCGTAACCGTGCGGGTCGAGGGCAACATCACCAGCATTGGTAAGATGACCAGCTCCGACATCATGGTCTATCCCAGCTATTCCGGCGTCAGTGGTGCGGGCAAGGTCACCCTGCGCCTGCAGGCCCGCGTGACCAATACCACCGATTACTCCGGCAACATCAAGTGTACAGTGGAAAAACCCTACGATACGATCGACGTCGTGTTCGATGAAGTCAGCGAAAAAACCGTGCCCGTCACGGTGGATGCCTCGGCTGTCTCTATCGCCGACGGCTATATGCTGAACAAGACCTCCGCTGTTCCCGCTGAGATCACGCTGCGCGGCCCCACCAGTGAGTTGGATCAGATCAGCCAGGTGGTGGCCCCGGTGCTGAGCGACGATGCGCTGGCTGACACCACCACCACGCCCTCCACGCTGGAGCTGCGGGACGAGAACGGCAACACCATCACCCCGCAGTACACCACGATGGACAGCGATTCCGCCAACGTCACGCTGACGATCTACCAGGTGCGGGAGCTGCCGCTGGAAGTGGATTTCATCGGCGTGCCCAACGGCTTTGACACCAGCAGCCTGCACTACACCTTGAGCCAGCAGAAGCTGCGCGTAGCAGGCCCGGCCCGCACCGTCAGTGCGCTGGAAAGCCTGACCGTGACCGACTTTGACCTGGCCCGCGAGTTCGAGATGGACCGCGACTACCAGCGTTTGATCGAGCTGCCCGCTGGCGTAGTCTCGCTGGACGGCGTGACAAATGTAACGCTGAGCTTTGACACTACGGATATGGCCTCCACTACGCTGAACATCTCCAACATCCGGCTGGTCAACGTGCCCAGCAACTATGATATGGAGATCCTGTCCAGCCTGGTCAGCGGCGTGGAATTGTACGGCCCGAAGGATGAGATCGAGGAGCTGTCCGCCGACAGCGTAGTCGCGCAGATCGACTGCCAGAGCATCAGCCTGACGGTAGGCCAGCAGACCATCCCGGTCGCCATCCAGATCCCGTCCTCCACCCGCATCTTCGCCACCGGCAGCTACACGGTACAGTGCGAGGTCACGGCGAAATAAAAAGTGCGCATCCCGCAAATGGCCCCCTCTGGGAGGGGGCTCCCGCGAAGCGGGTGGGGGAGAGAGCCTTGGTTTGAATGTCTCTCCCTCAGTCAGCTTCACTGACAGCACTCCTTCTCTGGCACTTCGTGCCACCTCCCCCGCGTTGGGGGGAGTCTGTCTCACAGAGGGAGCCAAAGAGGTTATCTATGCTATTAGTCCGCAATATCCGCCTGCCGCTCAGCTGTCCTGACCCGGACGCAGAGGCGGCGGCCCAGGCTTTGCACATCCTGCGCGTGCCCGCCCACAAAGCGGCCCGCTGCGGGGTGGCAAAATTATCGGTAGATGCCCGGCACGGTAAGCCCGTGCTGGTCTATACCATGGCGATCACGCTCAAAGACGAGGGTGAGGAATCGGCATACGCCGGGGCCTCGCCCTGCGTCTGTTTCACACAGCCCGCCAGGTTTTCTTTCTCGGTAGGCGATACAGCGTTAAAAACGCGCCCGGTGGTCGTGGGCCTTGGCCCGGCGGGCCTCTTTGCCGCGCTGTTGCTGGCCCGCAGCGGCTTCCGTCCGCTGGTGCTGGAACGCGGCCCAGAACTGGACGAGCGCGTGAAAGCCGTCGAGCATTTTGAAAAGACCGGTGAACTGAACTTGAACGCCAACATCCAGTTTGGCGAGGGCGGCGCAGGCACTTTCTCCGACGGCAAGCTGACCACCCGCGTGGGCGACCCGCTTTGCGCCTTTGTGACCGATGCCTTTTTGCAGCACGGCGCCCCGGCGGACATTGCCTGGCGGCAAAAGCCCCATGTGGGTACTGACCTTTTGCGCGGCATCATCCGCAGCATCCGGCAGGAAATTATCGCGCTGGGCGGTGAGGTGCGGTTCAACACCGCCCTGACCGGTCTGAAGATCGAAAACGGTGCCCTGGCGAGCGTCGAGACCACGGCGGGCGATTTTGCCTGCGAGCAGCTGATCCTGGCGGTCGGCCACAGCGCCCGGGACACCTTTGCCATGCTGCACAGGCAGGGCATGCCGCTGGAATGCAAGCCTTTCTCGGTGGGCTTCCGGGCCGAGCATCTGCAGACCGAGATTGATAAAAGCCTCTACCATGCCGCAGCCGGCCACCCGGTGCTGCCGGTGGGCGAGTACCAACTCAGCCAGCATGTCAGCGGCGGGCGGTGCGTGTACACCTTCTGCATGTGCCCCGGCGGTTCGGTTTGTGCCGCCGCCAGCGAGGAAAACGCTGTGGTCACCAACGGCATGAGCCTGCATGCCCGCAACGGAAAAAACGCCAACGCGGCGGTGGTGGTCAGCGTGGATGGCCGCGACTTTGATAATGACCCAGCCAAGGCGGTGGCCTTCCAACGCCAGCTGGAACAGGCCGCCTACCGTGCGGGCGGCGGGGGATACCTGGCCCCGGCCGAGACCGTGGGCAGCTTTTTGGCCGGGCGCGGCCAGCTGGAACTGGGCGCTGTGCAGCCTACCTACCCCCGCGGCGTAACGCCTGTTGACCTGGGCGCACTACTGCCCGATGAACTGAGCAGCGCACTGCGCGAGGGGCTGACCGTCTTTGGACGCAAGCTGGCAGCCTACCGTGCCCCTGACGCCGTGCTGACGGGGCTGGAAACCCGTACCAGCAGCCCGGTGCGCCTGCTGCGCGATAAGGAAACGCTGGTGTGCGAAGCCCTGCCCGGGCTGTACCCCTGCGGCGAGGGCGCCGGTTACGCCGGCGGCATCATGACCGCCGCCGTAGACGGTGTGCGTTGTGCCGCTGAGTTGATGAAACGATACAAACCGTGTGAGTAAGGACATAAAATGCCTGATAACAACAAAAACAACTACGATTACGACCTCGGCGATATGATCGACTCAGCCGTGCAGTTTGGCACGCAGGTCGGTTCTTCGGTGCTGGGCAGCATTGCCGATGCACTGGAGCAGGCCGGGGACGCTATGACCCGTGCCGCTGCCCAGCCGGATAGCTTTTCGGCCTGGAAACGCCGCTTGGAACGCAAATGGAAAAACGGCGGCCAATCGGTGGGCGTGGTGCTTACGGCTGTGGGCTGGACCTTCACCGGCTGCTTCGGCATCGCAGCGCTGGTGCTGGGCATCCTGACCGCTGTCGGCGCGGGTACGCTGGGACTGACACCCGACGAATTTGTGGCGCTGCCGATTCTGACCGCTGTATTTTACCCGATCACGCTGGGTTTTCTGTTCATGGCCATTGTGGGTATGAAAAAGCTCAGCTACTTTGGCCGCCTGCGCAAACTGCTGCGAGCCGCCAACGATTGGACCTGCGACCTGCCATCCCTGGCCCGCAAGGCCCAAATTAAGCAGGAAAAAGCCTACGACACGGTGGCCAAAGCTGTGGCCAACGGCGACCTGCCCAACGCCGCCATCAGCGACGACTACAGCACGCTGTATCTGGACGATTCCCTCTGCCCGGCCGGTACCCCGGCCCCGCAGGCCGCGCCCGTGCAAACCCTGACGGATGCCGAACAATTCAACCGCGACGGCGTGGATTTTTTGAACTATCTAAAAATCTGCCGTGGCAAGCTGGGTATCCAGACGGACGAAGAACTGACCCGGATGCAGAAGACCTGCGCGTCGATTTTGGGCTTCGTGCATAATCACCCCGAGCAGCTGCCCCGGGTGCGCCGCTTCCGCGAGTATTACCTGCCCACCACCCGCAAGCTGCTGGACACGGCGCAAGGGTTAGGGGAGAGCGACACCGCCAACGCCGCCGAGATCCGGCGGGACATCACCGCCATCCTGCATACGCTGAATGGGGCCTACACCAAACTGTACGACACCCTTTTGCAAGATGTGAGCATGGACGTTTCCACCGAGATCGACACCCTGGAAGCCATGCTGCGCCAGGATGGCCTGACCCATGATTTTGACGCGGACTTTAAGGTAAAGTAAAAGATAAAAGGAGAACCCGTTTATGAACTATCCCGCCTGGCAGATCAAAACCGCAGACCCCGCCGCCGAGCAGGCATTGGCCGGGGCCGGGTGCGGTGCGCTGCTGCGCCGGGTACTGGCCGCCCGCGGCTGTACCGACCCGGCCGAAGTGCAGGCCCTGCTGGGAGCCGGGGCCGAACTTTCGGACCCGTTCCTGCTGCGGGATATGGACAAAGCCGTGGCCCGCATCGAGCAGGCCGTGGAAAACGAGGAGACCATCGTTATTTATGGCGACTATGACGTGGACGGTATCTCTGCCACCGCCATTTTGTATGAATGTTTAAGCAGTATGGGCGCCCACGTGCGCTGCAAGCTGCCCACCCGCGGCACCGGCTACGGTCTGACCCGCCCGGCGCTGGAAAGCCTGGCCGAAAAGGGCTTTAAGCTGGTTGTGACCGTGGATAACGGCATTTCGGCCATCGAGGAAGCCGCCTGCGCCAAGGAGCTTGGGCTGGACCTTATCGTGACCGACCACCACTTGCCCGGCGAGACCCTGCCCGATGCCGTCGCCGTCGTTGACCCCAAGCGGGCGGATGACGAAAGCCCCTTTAAGGATCTGTGCGGCGCGGGTGTGGCCTTTAAGCTTTGTGCCGCGCTGGAAGGCTGCGAGCCTGCGGACTTGCTGGAAATGTACGGCGAGCTGGTGGCCCTGGGTACCGTGGCCGACGTGATGCCGCTGGTGGGGGAGAACCGCACCCTCGTGCGGGAGGGCCTTGCCCTTTTGCAGGACACGATGCGCCCCGGCCTGCAGGCGTTGATGGAAAACGCCGGGGTCGCGGGCAAGCCCGTCACCGCGGACACCGTCAGCTACAGCCTGGCCCCGCGGCTGAACGCAGCGGGCCGCATGGATAATGCGGCGGTCGCGTTAAAGCTGCTGCTTTGCACCGATGAAGCCCAGGCCGCCGGCATTGCCGCCCGCCTGGCGGAGATCAACACCGAGCGCCAGCAGACGGAACAGGAAGTGTTCGCTGCCGCCCAAAAGACGCTGGAAGCCGACCCTGCCCGCCAGCGGGACCGCGTACTGGTGGTCTCCGGCGAGGACTGGCACCCCGGCGTTATCGGCATTGTGGCCGCGCGGCTGATGGAAAAGTACAACCGCCCCGCCATCGTCATCTCGCTGCAAAATGGAGAGGGACGCGGCAGCGGCCGTGCACCCGACCCGTTCGACCTGCACGGTGCGTTGGCTGGCTGCGCCCAATACCTGACCCGCTTTGGCGGGCATGCGGCGGCCGCCGGTGTGGAAATTGAGGAAGAAAAGCTGCCCGCTTTCCGCCAGGCCATCAACGCCTGGGCGGCCGAGCATGCGCCGCGCCCCGGTGCGCCGGAACTGAAACTGGACGCCGCGGTGCAGCTCTCGGAGCTGACGCTGCCCAACGTGCAGGAACTTTCCCGTCTGGCGCCCTTTGGCCGGGAAAACCCTATGCCGGTGCTGCTGGTCTGCGACGCTATGATCGATGGTATCTGGCCTATGGGCGCCGAGGGACGCCACACCCGGGTGCGGCTGCGCCAGGGCAACGATACCCTGTTTGCCTCGATCTTCGGTGTAGCACCGTCGGCTTTTGCCTACCCGGTGGGCACAGCGGTGGAAGCCGCGCTGGAAGTTTCGATCTTTACCGGGCGCAGCGGGCCGATGGTCTCGGCCCATCTGCGGGCCATCCGCCCCGCGGGGCTGGGCAATCTGCCCAGCGAGCAGGCCGCCTGGTTCGAGGCGTTCCGCACCGGCGGCACGCTGGAACCCGCCCGCGCCGCCGCGCTGCTGCCCGACCGTGCCGACACCGTGATGCTGTACAAGCGCATCCGGGGCGGGCAGGTCGCCTCGGGCGATCTGCAGCCTGTGTTTGCCGCCCAAGGGCCGGAGAACACCGGCAAGACTCTGACCAGCTTGGCCGCCCTGCACGAACTGGGGCTGATCCAGGAGCAGAACGGCCATTGGCTGCCCGTGCCGGTAACCACCAAGCAGGACCTGGCCAGCGCGCCGATCCTGCAAAAGCTGGCAGCAGTTGTTAAGTGACATCCTGTAGGGGCGGGTGCTGTCATCCGCCCGCAGGTCGATGCAAGCATCGACTCCTACACTCTCGCGTGAAAGAGGAATAAATTGCAAAAGGGGAATCTCATATGGAAAACACCCAAGCCGGTGATGTAAAAATGCCCATCACCTATGAGGACTTAAAGCAGTCGCTGGTGGACAGCGGCCGCCCCTATGATTTCGATATGATCGACCGTGCCTACGCATTGGCCGAGAAAGCCCACGGCGGTCAGCGCCGCCGCAGCGGTGAGCCGTATATCTGCCATCCGTTGTCGGTGGCGTCCATTCTGGTGGAACTGGGTATGGACAGCGAGAGCATCGCCGCCGCCCTGATGCACGATGTGGCCGAGGATACCCCCGTCACGGTGGCCGAAATCAAGCAGAAATTCGGCCCCGATGTGGCTCTGCTGGTGGACGGCGTCACCAAACTGACCCAGATCAAATTCTCCAATGTCGAGGACCGCCAGGCCGAGAACCTGCGCAAGATGCTGCTGGATGAGCCGTCAAATGATATTGATCTTGCGACACTGGAACTTCTGGAGAAACTGATCCGCGAATGGGAGCATATTGTTGTTTTTATTTCGCACGATGAAACGCTGATTGAAAACACGGCAAATATGGTCATTCATATTGAACAGATTGTGCGGAAGACAAAATCGAGATACACGGTTGCGAAACTTCCCTATCGGACGTATGTAGAGGAGCGCCTGCAGAATTTCGAGCGCCAGGAACAGAAGGCGCAGAGTGACAGGAGAGAGAAAGCGCTGCGCGATGAGAAATACCGAAAGGTATACCAGAGCGTGCAGAACGCCTTGAACAACTGTTCCCGTCAGGCACCGTCCGTGGCGAAAAATCTGAAGG
>ERZ791741.1923-NODE-1923-length-15845-cov-5.866751_pt1 | contig 15845 bp, 10 predicted proteins | sample MGYA00510040_ERZ791741 | MGnify/ENA primary metagenome ERZ791741 (study PRJEB30046, sample SAMN00791960) | human gut metagenome | study: EMG produced TPA metagenomics assembly of the A metagenome-wide association study of gut microbiota in type 2... | reverse complement strand
CCCGCATGGTCTGACAGTCGTACCCCGCCAGGATGGCCTCCAGCTTGTCCGCCACTCGGCTGTTCAGGGTCCACTCCCGGGTCTCCCCGGGATCGATGTCCTTCAGACACCGCTTCCCCGGGGTCCCGATGTAATGCCCCGCATCAATGCAGATCAGCATGGGCTCAGCCCTCCTGGCCGGCCTGGTGCTCCTCGTCCTCCTGGATGCCAGCCTGCACAGCTGCGGCGAAGGCCTCACGGTCGTGGTCGGCGAATGCGTCCACCAGGGCCTCATAGTGGGTGCCCACAAACTCGTTGATGCCCTGCTCGGTCATGCCCTCGGGGATGGGGTGGCCCTCCTGGTAGTGGGCCAGGGCAATGGTCAGGTCGGGGAGGTCCAGCTCCTCGCAGGTGGCAAAAATGTCATAGATGTAATTGGCGTTCATGTTGTTTTCTCCTCTCAATGTAATATTACTTACTCAGCTGCTTGGCCGCCTGGTTGACGCCGGTGGCCGCAAAGCCGCTCACGATGCCCACGGCCAGAGCCGTGACAGGATCCGCAGCCGGGAAATCCGGCACCGCCAGGGCCATGCAGGCAATGCCCAGCAGGCCGCCGGACACGCCGCAGGCGATAGGGATCCACTTGTTGTCCACCCCGGACGCCTTGACCACCTGGCCGATCAGATAGCAGATCACCGTGATGGCCGCCACGCTCGCAATTCCAAAGTCCATAATATTCCTCCTTACTCCTCATAGATGATGTCAAGGCCGTATGCAACAGCGGCATCATGTTCCAGTTTGCATCCACGGGCCTTTTCCCACCCCTTGCAGAAATAGGCTGCATGGCAAAGGCTCATATTCTCAAGGGATTTCGCCAAGAAGCAGAGCGGGATTTGTACCACACCTCGCTCCACCATCTTATCCTTGCTGTACCATTCATCTGTGAATAGCGTGTTAATGACCTCATATCCTTTTCCCTTCAAGGCCAAAATGGCCCGTTCTCTTGTGGCGATGATTTCTTCCTGTGTTTTTCCTGCCATAGGTTGAGATAACATAGCTTTCATTATTTTTCATCCTCCTCTAATTTCTAACTGCTCCACCCGGCCCACCAGGTCACCAACTGATGGATCTCCGTCTCCGAGCTCCAGGTAGGACTGATACAACCCCTTGATGGTCTCCAGGGCAAACGGCGGCACGCTGCCCTTCTCGATGTAGTGCAGGCACTTGTCGATCAGCTTGGCCCGCAGCAGCATCTTCACCCCGTTTTCCATGGCCCTGTCCTTTTTGTGAACGGACCGCAGCTGCCCGGCCGCCCAACCGGCTACCAGAGCCAGCACCGGCGAGCATGCCGCCAGGATCCGCGTCAACTCCTCCATTCCATGACTCCTCCCTCTTGCATTTTCTCCAGCATAGCAGGTCCATTGTCTCGCCGCGCCCCGAAACACGCAAAAATTTCTGCTTTGTTGCGCCTCTCTGTGCACAAAAAGAGACCCGGGATCTCTCCCGGGCCTCATTGATTTTCATGGAGCGGTCAGCTATAATAAATTTAATCTTTTTGTGTTGTTGTATTAAAGCGGCCATGCAGCGCAACCGATACATCAGAAGCAAAAATCAAGCGGACTTTTAGATGGAGGAAAATGTATGGATAATATTCTATACGGAATATTCCTACTGGCGCAGTTCGGCCTACCGCTCGCCGCAGTTGTGTTCATCGCAATTTGCGTGGTAAGAGGAGAGATAAAGCAGCACGAATTGAAAGCGGCTGGCCTTGCAATTCTATGGGTGGCAGGGGGCATCGTTTTTAGCAGCGTGCTTTGCGCACTGATGGGGACTACTGCCGAAGGTGCAGAGAGGGTATGCTTTGCTATATACTGCGGCATATCCGTCGTCGCATATTTCGCTTGCAAGAGAAAGAAAGAGGACCGGGACTAACTCCCGGCCCTCTTTCTCATTTGTAGGGATTACTCTTTTCGCTCTTGCCTGCGGCCTCCCACAGATACGCCCTGGCCTCGTCATCAAGGCCGGGCAGCATATCAATGGCCGTCTGGACTTCCTCGCCGGTATAGCTGCCCAGGTTCCCGTTTTCCGTTGGTTGGTCAGCTACATGGAGGGCCAGCCGGTAGAGGAGGTAGTCCGCCTCGCTGATGCCATAGGCAGCGCCAGCAGCAATCTTCTCCTGGAGTTTTTCGCCGCTGTCGTTGCCCACAGTCAGGTCGTACAGGTCCTTCTCCGCAGCCTCTTGCTGGTCCCTGCTGGCAGCGGTCCATACCGAGCTGCCCGCCATGCTGTTTCGCGTGCTGTTGTAGCGCCGCTCCTGGCTTGGAGAGAGATACCGCTGCTCCAGGTCTCCGACACTCTCCACGCCCTGGTCCCGCTTCATGCGGCTTTCCATCGCGTTTCGGATTTTATCCTCCGGCATCCCGCTGGCAACCATGTCAGCATAGATGGTCTCGTATGCCTCCCGGTCATTGATGCTGGCGTTGTAGAGGATGTCGTAGAAGTTCTTGGTGTTTCCCTGGTAGCCCATGTTCAGCAGGGCTTTGTCGATGCGGTACTGCATCAGGTAGTTGTCCGTCTCGATGGCCGCTGTGGTGATGCCCGCCTGGATGTCCCGCTTGAGGTTTGCTACTGGGATGCCCAGCAGCCTGGATACCTCCGCAAGCAGATTTGCAGACGCACCGGCCACGGAATACTTACCCTCTCCAGAGAGAGCTTTTTTCATGTTGGCAGCCGCCTCCAGAACCTTGCTGACCGGCTCCATATCCATCCGGGACACGTCATACCCCTGCATAATGGAGACCAGGTCCTTGAAATAGGGGATGTAGCCCGCCGGGTTGAAGTTGGCCTCCAGGTTGCCGTCCCAAAAACTATTCCAATAGTCCAGGGCCGTCTCCTCCTCGCCGGTGAAGCCGGTGTATGCCGTCAGGAATTTTTCCCAATAGTCCCGTTCCTTGTCGTCGTCCCGCAGCGCGTCCACGATGGACTGCATGACTGCGTTTACCGCAAAGGATACCACCAGCGCAGCGGAGGTCCTTGCAAGGGCGCGTTTGGCATTGCTCCGGCCATCCTTTCCTGTTGCGTGGCGCAGATCGTATACCGCATTCACAAACATATTGTAGGTTTTGGTCGGCTCCGCCATGAAGGAGGTCGCCATTTTCGTAAGAGCATCGGGGGAGCGCATGATCTGAGACCGCTGGAGAAGTCCGTCTACCACCTGCGTCTGGTCCACGACCTCAGAAAACCGCGTGCTGACGGCCTGGTAGAATGCCTCCGTTCCAGGCTTGAGGCCGGGGCGCTTGTCCCGCGTCTCCGCCTCCACAGCGTTCCAAAGCCGCGCCCACGCAAAGCTGTCCGCCTTGCCCGCTCCGGCCATAGCTGCCTGCTTGACCTTCTCCATCACACTGTCAGAGGATAGGAGAACGTCCTTCATCTGGCGGCCCGTGTTGATGTCAAAGTAGCCCCAGTCCTTCCATACGGCGATAGGCGCATACTTCTTGACCTTGGCCCAGTCACCCCGCTTGACCGTACCGGCCAGCAGGTACTTGGGGTCCAGGCTGCTCATAGCCCGGAGGATAGCCGTGGGCTGCTGGAGGACGACCCGAATGTTGGCGGCCACAGCCGCCGCCTTGTAGTTGCCCACCAGGGCGTCGGTGAAGTTGCCGGTTCCGTTTGGCCGCACCCCCTGGTTGATGTCGTCCACCAGCTTGTTGAGGTAGGCATTTCCGTTCTTGCCAAATACCCGTTCGATGATGGACTTTACATCTCCCGTTCGGTTGCCCTCGCTGTCCCGGAACGTGAAGTCCCGGATGCGACGGATGTTCTCCATGGTAGGCAGCCACGCCGCATAGGTCGCCATGTCGTTGACATGGCTGGAGTAAGTGTCGAAGATGCTCTCCAGCATGACAGCGTTGTTCGCCTTGGGGGTCACGCTCTTGGTGAAGCCGCGCCCGGCGATGGTGGCCACCTGCGCCTCTTTGGAGATGTCCCGCTTGGTCTGGTTCTTGTCCACTTTGATGGGGTAGTAGTCCTTCTCCGTGAACTTGCGGTAGCCGTACACGGCCATACTCGCCTCGTTGCCCAGCTCCGCCAGATTTCCCCCCATGAACTTTTGCAGACCGTCGGCAATCCTGATCTGCTCCTCCGTCAGTGTGCCGGTGATGGTGGCAAGGTCGTCCATGCTCACCTTCACGGGGTCGGAGCGCCGGTCCTCCCGCAGCCCCCGCCCGCTGCTGATAGTGTCGGGTCGGATGCCGCCCTTAAGGATATGGTCCTGGGCCTGTTTGCGCTTCATCAGCTCGTAAAGGCCCATGATCTGGGCTGTGCTCATGGTCACCTTCCCACCGCTCAGCTCAAAGGTGTGCTTCTCCCGCTCCAGCTTGTTGACGTCGGTTTTCCCGATGATTTCCGCCGTTTTATCCTGGGCCTGCTGCATGATGGTAATGTGTCGGTCCTGGGCCACGCGCATCATGCGGAACAGCTCCTCGCCGGTCTTGCCCAGCCGGTGGAAATAGCCCTGTGGGGTCAGCATATCCAGGTTCACCAGGCGGTCAACTTTGCCGGCAATGCCCCGGTAGTCCCCACGGTCCTGCCGGAGGATGTTGTCGGAGCGGATACCGTCGGCAAAGCCGGAGATCGTCTCAAACCGGGAGGCACCCAGCATCTTATTGGCCGTGCGGATGGATGCTTCCACCGCCTTGAGGGTGGCCCATACGGTGGCGAGCTGGTCCATGCCCATATCCGCGATAGGTGTGTTTTTCATGGACTCCAGCTCGTTGAGGTTGTCCATCAGGTCCGGGTCAATGATAAGGGTGTAGTCTCCGCCATCCTTGGCGATCTCCGCATAGGCCAGCCGCAGCGCCCGAAACGCCTCGGTGCGCTTGGTGGGCGTGCCGGGTCCATCCTTCACCCGCTTGCCGGTGTTCGGGTCCGTGGTGTAGGCGCTCTCCAGGTTGATGCTCTCCAGTATGGCAGCCACAGCCTGGCGCAGGTTCTCGGGGATGTGCTGCTTGTCGCTGGGGCGGAGGAGCTTCTGGGACAGGGCGCTGGCGTGGCGCATGATCTTGGCCCGCAGCTCACGGGCGCTCCGGCGCTCCCGGCCCGCCGCGTCCTTCTCCCTGTACCGCTGTTTCAGTTTGCCGATCTGCTCCGCCCGCCGGGTCCGCTCCGCGCTCCGGCCGTTCCGGTCCTCTCTGTCCGGCCCCATGCGTCGATGTAGGGGATCTGCTGAAAATCCCATCCCGGCGTGCGGGCGCTGGCCTTGCCCAGGGCATACTGCATATCCCCTGTCAGGAATCCATCCTGCTCCAGATAGGTGGTGTAGCGCTTGTCCTCCAGCGCCCGCTCCACCTGGCCCAGAAGGGTGGGCTGCGCCTGGGTCAAAAAGCTGGTGGCCGCGCTGGCCAGCGCCTTGGTCAGGCCGTCCATGCCCTCGTCCCTGGCGTACCCAACTGCATCGAATACAGCGTTCAGGCTTTGCAGACAGCTCATTTCCAGCAGCGGCTCTGTCACCGTCGCCGTCGCGGACAGAAGATCGGCCAGCGTTGCCCGCTCCTTCCCCTTCCCGGTCTGCTCCCACAGGTTGACGCCCACAAAGAAGGGAAGCGCCTCCGGCGCCAGCCAGTCCAGCGTCACGCTGGTTCCGTCCGGCAGCTCCAGCGCATACGCCTGATGGCCCATCAGCTCCTCAAACTGCTTCTCCTTGTCATCGTCGCTGCCGTGCCCCCGGATCAATCCCTCGGCGGCCAGATAGATCCCAAGGGCCATCAGCCCAGTCCCTGTCAGTCCGGCGGAGATGCTGTCGATGGCCTCCGCTCCGGTCCTGGTCCCCTGCCGGACGTCCCAAAGCGCCTGCTTCAGCCCGGTCAGCAGCCCCAGAGGGCTGTATTCCACCCCCCGGACCAGGATGTTGGCCGGGGTCTTGCGGAAGGGCAGCACACCGTCCGCCAGCATATTGGCGGCATGGGCGGCGTTTTTGTACTCCCCCTGCTCTCGGAACCGCCTGCTGATCAGGTAGGAAAAGGCGTTGGTGTCCCGGTAAGTCGCCTTCTGTGCCTCCAGGACCGCATACTCCCGCGCTCTGTCCAGCCCCTTGCCCGCCGCGATCTGCTCCGCCGTAATGCCGTTTGCCTTGCAGTATTGGGCCATGGCATAGGCGTAGTGAGGCTTGGAGAACAATTGATCCTCCCCCTCCAGCAGGTTGCTGTTGACCCGCCGGATCTTCTCCAGCGCCTTGGTTTTGAAGATGACCCGTCCTTCCTCGATGTACTGGTTTGCGTTGCTGAGATCATCATACTTTCTGCCGCTCATGGCTGCGTCCTGCACATTGGCATAGTCGCCCCACGCGGCCTTGAGCAAAGCCCGGTCGCCCTTTCCCGCTCCCACAAGCGCTTTGCTCCGGTTCAGTTTCCCGCCGCTCACCCGGGATACAGCGGCCTCAATGGCTGTGGCCGTCAGGTCCTTGACCGCCGCCACCGGAAGAAACCCGGCGTTTCCAACCACATTCCGCACATGGGTGCGGACATTCCCCAGCATGGCCAGATACCGCCACGCGTTCCACTTATCCACAAATCGGGAAGGCAGTTGACGTCCAATATCCCGGTACAGCTCCTGCAAGGCCTCGTCCCTGGCCTTTTGGGTCCTGGCCGACAAAACCCGCCCGGCCAGCTTCTCGTCGATCTTCAGGTCTGGGGCGTTCTTCCCATATCTCCGGGTCAATTCCTCCTGAAGATTGCGCACACTGCGCGCCACCCCATATAGCTGCACGTCCGGGGGCAGCTGCTTTAAAATCCGGGTGGCCTGTACCGCTTGGGCCGCATTGCGCTGATGCTCCACCATATTGGTGAGGATGGTCATGGCCGACTTCATATCCCCGCTGTTGGCAGCGTTGTTGTAGAGGACCCACCCTTCTGCGGTGTTTCTCTTGGATACCTCTCCGCTTCTGACCCGATTGGTCCAGTCGGAAAGGGCGCTGGCATATCCCTTGTCCCGAATCGTGCCCTCCGCGTCCTTCATAGCCTGCTTGTCCGTGTACTGGGTGTAAGAGAACACGCCCCGGGCCATCAGCTCCTCAATGTTTGGAATGGCAGTCTCCGGCGTGGCCCCGGCCTCCAGGATCGTCCGGACGGTCTGGCTGACCTTCTTGTCCTCCGCCGTCTTGCGTGGGACCCGCACCTCCCGGGTGGGCCGCTCCCCGGTTGGGATAGTCCCGTACTGCTCTGCCATCCGCCGATAGGACTCCTGCACCAATGCCCGGATGTCCGCCTGTATGACGTCCTCGCTCTTCCCGCCCTCCCGGGCCTCCTTCACGATCTGCCGGATCTCCCGGTCCAGCTCCCGGTCCACGGAAAAACCTTTCCGAGATTTGTGGGTTTGTGTGTCTCTACGTTCCCGCTTAAACTGCTCATGGATCTCGCTCAGCTCGGCGGCGTAGGCGTCGAAATCAAAAAATGCCGGGCGAACAAGCTCCAGAATCTCAGTCCGGCCAGCATGAATGGCACCATAAACCATATTGCAGATTTCGTCGTACACATCCAACATATCGCTGTCCGTACAGTCGAACAAATCCACATTTAAGTGCTTAGCTGCGCCTTCCATCAGCTTTTTGCCTTCCAAAGTTGTCCTATCTATCAGCTCTGGCATTTGCTCCAGATAATCCATGTATGGCGGATATTGCAGCTGCTTCATGGCGTGGCCCGCTTCATGTACTCCGATGTCGTCCTTGCCCGCCTTGGGCAAGGTCTCCCGCATAAACACCTGCCCTCCCGCTGCAAAGGCCGGGGCCTTGGGGTGGTGCTTCACGAACAAATTGTCTCGCACAACGAACACCGGCAGGCCGTATTCCGCCCCTGCGATCCTGGCCTCATTCTCCGCGACGCTGCCCTTCCGGGGTGTCGTTAGTCCTTTTTCGGCCCAGCTGTGGACCGGTCGTTGTCCTTGGGACATTCCCCGAACAGATAGAACATACCCATCTCCTCCATCTTCTTGCCCAACGCGTCCATCTGCTTGCGCTCCTCCGGAGTAATCCTGGCCCATTCCTCTTTGAATTGCTTGTTCAATTTCTTGGCGTCCATTCTTGCCGTCCTCCTTCAAGAAATATCTGCTTCTCGTTGTCCTGTCTCGATTCTCCTCCACCAGCTGCTCCCACGCCGCCCGCACCGCGTCGAAGTCTCGGAACATGGGGCGCAGGAAGTCGTCGTTCACGCCCTCGTGAATGTCTCCGCTGATAAAAGCAAACAGTTCTTCCGTAAATATTGCTTCTTGAACAGGGTCTGAAAGGTCTGCTTCATCCCCAAAATATGCATTTGCAATAGAAGTCTGGTATTCCAGAAAGTCTGCGTTGGAAAAGTCCAAATTGTCTTGTACCGTTTCGATGTATACATTCCGGCCTATGCCGGTTTTCCAGTAATGGAACGCTTCGTGACCTGCAATGTTGCGGGGGGATATGGTCGTGTTGTTGTTGATCAGAACATGGCTGCGGGCGATGGTAGTCGCCTGGGAAACCGTTCTGGGAACGGTTACGCCGTTGGCGTTTCGGAGTATCTGGCCGCCAGAAATGATATCCACATCAAGCCCAAGATGGCTTACTTCTTCTTGAACCTGTCTGGCATTTTCTCCGGCAAATTCCCAATCAAGTCGTCGGAATCCATAAAGGACTTCCCCTCCAACAACAACTTCGTAGCCTTCCGAAAGGCATCTTCGCTTAAAGTCATCTTGCGATTCTGCTCTTGTTTCTTCTCTTGCTCTGCCATGGTCCCCATCCTCCTTCAAGGAATATCTGGTGGTATCCATTGTACCATCGCCCTGCCGCTTCTGCAAGGTCTCCACCTGCTTTGCCGCAGCCTCCAGCGCCGCCGTCAGCTTGCCCTCGGCGGTCTGTGCCTGCTTCTTCTCCGCCCCGGTCAGCTTGCGGACGATAGCCCGGATGGCATCCCGCACCTTCTCCAGCAGAGTCCGGTTTTCCTTGTGCGCTTCAATGAAGCGATCCAATACCTTTCCGTCCTCCATCATGCGTCCGGCGTAGTCCGCCGCCGCCTCGTCCAGGGCCTGCTCATAGGTGAGGCCGGAGTCTCCCTCGGCGTACCGCTGGGCGTAGATCTGCACCATTTCGTCCTGGGCCGCCGCCTCCCGAAATGTCCGGTACTCCTCCGGGGCCAGCTCCTGAAGCCGGTGGGTGACCTCGTGACCCATCAGGAACTGCACTGGGAGGGGATTGTTCTTCTGGATCTGCACCTCGCTGCCCTGGATGGAAGCATTGGCCCGATCGCCGTCTACCTGGTCCACAAACCGCACCCGGAGTCCCAGAGCCTTGGCCACGGAGTTGACCCGCTCCGCCGTTTTCTGGGTGAGGTAGGCGGGGCCGGTCTCTCCGGAGGCACTCCTGCCGCTCTCCACAGCCTGCCGCACAAAGTCATCGTAGACCAGGCCGCTGTCGCTCCCGGCGCTCTTGGCGTAGGGCGCAGCCTGCCGCTCTCTTTGGATGGAGAGGATCGCATCATTCTGTCCTGCGACATAGGCCGCGTATTTCTGCGCTTCGCTGAGCTGTGCGCCGTACTCGCTGCGCACCTTTCTCATGTCCATGTTGGAAATGCCCGCTTGATAGTAGGCGGCGAATCCGCCGTAATAGCTTTCCGCATCCGTCCTGCCATCATAGGCGGCCGCCAGCGCTTTCGCCCCGCTCTCGCCGAAAGCGCGCGCCCCATCCCGGACCCGTTTGGTGTCATACGCCCGCTTGGCCGCAGTCTGTTTCTCTCCTCCGGCAGTCCTGTTCTCCACTCCGTAGGGGCCGATGTCCCCATCGGCCCGCCGTTCCTCACGGACAGACTCTCTCTTTCCCTCCACGGCCCGGACGCCCGCCTGTCCCTGCTCCTTCTGGAGGACAGCAAGCCAGTTCGCAGCCTGCTTCACCGCCGCCCGGCGCTCTGACTGGGTCATGTTGTCGGAAAGTTCCAACCCAGTCTCCTGCCGCAGCTGCTCCAGAGCGCTCTCGTCCCTCAGGATCCGGTCCGCCGCCTTGCCGGAGATCCCGTCCGTCTCCGCCGCCGCCCATGCCGCCTGCTCCAGAAGGCCGTTGGCCTCTCTTACCGCCTCCGCAGCCGCGGGGGACCAGGGGCCGGCGCTTCCCATTGCATCGTAAGCTCTGTCAATGGCCGCGTCTGCGTTCCGCTCCGCGCTCCTCAAACCTCTTGTGGTGTCTGTCCCGCCGATCCCGCCTGCAATGCCGCCCACCGCGCCGCCAACAGCAAAATCATACAGGGCGTCGCCCAAGATCTCCCCGGCGTCCAGCGGATCATCGGAATAGATCGCACGACGAAGGAAGGGGTCGATGATTGCGGACAGCGCCTCCTCCGCGCCCTCTGTCACAAAGCCTGCCGCCGCAGTGCCCGCCCGGTTCAGCAACGCCCGGCTCACCTTCCCGCCGCCCTTTCGTTCCAGCGCACGGACCATTCCCTCCACTACATCGTCCACCGCGCCGCCGCCGAAGAACTTGGAATTGATCCGGCCCACGTTGCCCAGCATCCCCGTTGCGACCTCCATTGCCGCGCTTGTCAGTCCATAGAGCGCCGCCCGGTCGTCGTTCGCTCCCTCCAGTCGTGCCTTCTGAGAACTTCCTCCGTAACTTCGGACCGCAAGGGGAATCGCAGCGGCTCCGCCGGTCATCGCCCCAAGGCCAATGTCCCCAGCCAGATGGACCAGGCCAGTCCCGGAATCCACCGCAAACTGGCCTGCTGCCCCAATGCCCTCCTTCGCCTGGTCGGTGTCGCGCGCCCCGGACAGGGCGATCTGATCCGCCAGGCCGCGGGCCGCCTCAGCCGACCCTCTTCTCCCTTTCTGGGCCATGGTATAGGTGGCGATCTTTTCCCGGTTGGCCTGGATCATTCCGGTCAGGTCTTCCTCCTCTTCCCGGGTGAGGCTCCCATCCGCGCGCCACGCAGACAGATCCCGCTCCCAGCGGTCGATCTCCTGCTGCCATTCCCGCACGCTGTCCCGGGTAAAATCACGCCACAGCCCACCCTGTGTCCGCGCCGCGTCTCCGCCTGCGTTGGTCAGGGAGGAGAGGTAGGATTTCGCCGCGCCGGAGACGGTCTTTCCGATCCGCTCTCCAATGGACCTCTCCCGGCCCTCCGTCTGCATCTCCGCGGCCGCCTGCTCCAGGACTGGGCGGCTCCGCTCTGCCTGATAGACCTGCTTGTTGACTTTCCGCATCACATCGCCGCTGTCCTGCACCGGCGCCCGGCCCATCATCGCCCGTCTTTTCTCATAATAGCCCTTGGAGAAATCGTCCAGCGCCATTTACCGCACCCCCAACATTGAATCCAGTCCCGGGATCACAAAGCCGCCCGAGCGGCCTCCTTCTTTTTTTCGAAACTTTCTCTTGCCGTCCTCCACATAGCTCTCGATCGCTCCCTCCGCCTCCAGCTGAAGCAGATACTCGTCGCTGACAGGACCGTATCCCAGCTGGATCACAGAGTTCCGGTCCACAGGAACATCGGTCTCCTCTCCGCTGGCCTCCTTGTCTCTGTCCTCTTCCTCATAGTCCTCTCCTCCGCTCCGTCTGGATCTGACCTCACGGGCGGCCCGGGCCAGTGCGTCCTGCTGAACCTGATAGTCCCACTCCTGCTGATACCGCTGGTCCTCGATGGCCTCCCGGTCCAGCTGGTGCTGCCACTCCCTGTCGTACCGGCTGTCATTCACCTGGTCCCGGCCCACACCATAGTTCCATTCCTGGTCATAGCGCAGGTCATTGGCATAGTCTCGGTCCAGCTGGTACTCATAATTCCTCTGGTCCTGGAAGGTCCCATAGGCAAAGTTCCGGTCCGTATTGTACTGGTTCAGGGCGTTCAGGTACTTGTTGTAGTCCCCCTGCTCCAGGGCGGTCAGCATCTCCATGTTCAGCCGCATATTGTCGCCCTCGTCCCAGTACATGGAGTAGGCCAGCTGCTGAAGCTCCGGGATCTTGTCCGCCATCTTGGCGGCGTAGTAGTTCCCCGCCTGCTGTCCGGCCTCCACCGCCGCGGTGGAGGGCATCCCGCCGGTCATGGCCGCCGCCTGCCCCATGGCGTCCGCGTTGGCTCGCTGCCCCTCCCGGGTGTACTGCTTCTGATAGGAGGCGTACAGCGGGTCGGTATCCGGGTCATAGGAGAAGTCCTCCCGGTTCAGGATGGACCCCAGCAGCTCATCGATCTCCCCCTGATACTTGCTGGTGTAGGACGGCGCGCTCTCATAGGTAAATTTCTCCGTGTCCACCTTGGTGGGCCGGCCCGCGATGTTGCTCTGGTTCTTCTTGCTCAGCCCGATGTACTCATTCCCCGCCGCGCCGCCGGAGTAGTTGTACTTCCCCCGGATGGCCTCCGCCGCGTCATGGGCCGCCTGCATCCCGGCCTTGTCCCCCCGCTGGCTGGCCTCGTTCCACGCCTGGCCGTACTTCTGTATCTCATCCAGGTCCCGGTCGTTGAGCAGGACACCATCTGCCCCACTGCTATATTTTCTGTTGATCGCCATATCTGCGCCTCACTTTCTCACATAGGAGCCGTCATATAACTCCACCTCAAGGCTCCACAGCCGCCACGATCCATCCGCAGACAACCGCAGGCGGAAGTGGTCACACCGCTGTACTGGGCAGGATAAATAGAACCGGTCCATACTCCCGCCCTTCACTGCATCCACCGTCTCCCATGATCCTCCGTCATACTGGATCTCTGCTGCAACTGTAACCGCCGTGTCAGATGACAGCCGCAGCCACAGCCGCACCGGATACTTGCTGTCGAAGCTGTCCATAGGAATGTCTCCAAACTCCACCCAGCTCCGAACAGCCCCCTCCTGTACACACCCCTCTGGGACCTCCGACGGCCTGCCCAGCAGAAGCAGCCGCCCATCCGCCGTCAGGCCATTCACCCCGCCCAGATAGTCCGCCGCCACCAGTCTGGTGCTGTCCTCCCGGTGCCAGACACCCAGGGCCGGGTCATAGACAAATAGCGACCATTCCCCGTTGTCGTCCTCCATAGAGACGTAGTATTTCATCCCGTCGCTCCCCCCCACGGCGTTCCGATAGCGCGCCGTGCCAAAGGGGGCCGAAATGCTCCTGGGGATCCCGCCGGAGTAGGCCACAATTCCCGCCCGGGACAGATAGAACAGGGTCTCCCCCGCCACCGCAAGACTCTTCCCGCTCCCGGCGCTCACGCCCAGCGTGGCGCTTGCCATCACCTGATAGTTGGTGGGACGGTCTCCATAGACTTTAAATACCTTGTCCTCCTTGAAGAATACCGGATACCCCAGAAAGCTGGTACAGGCTGTAAAGTTCCCTGGTGTTCCAGTCTCCACGCTCCAGGCGTCGGTGCTCACTCCGTCAAATACGTTCCAGTTGTACGGATCCCCCAGCTTGCTGCACCAGATGGTGTCCCCCTTGCCTCCCCACAGGCGGTTGTCATCAGAGCACATCACATCAAAGTCCGGGACGCTTCGCTGGAGGGTTACCGTTCCTGCCTCCGTCACGGACCCGGAGCCCAGCGTAAAGCTGTTCTCATAGAACCGCAGGGTCTTGCCGTCCTCGCTGATCTCCCGGACGATCAGGGTCAGGTTGTTCTTCGCCTCAGCACACCCAGAAATCGTCACTCCATCCCCGGCCCGGAAGGGGAACACTGCCCCCGTGGTGGTGATGCTGTTGGCCTTGGCCGGCTTCCCGGCAAAGGTCCCGTCTCCAAACACCAGCCCTTTTGCAGAATACTCCGCCTCCAGCCGCTCCAGTTTTCCGTCCGTGGTGTATACCACCTTATACATCATCAAGGACTACCAGCGTCTCAAGGAGGATGAGGGTCATCGGCTTGCCCTTGACTGGAACGTAAAGCGCATTCTCGTAAGTGCGAACTATAAAATCCACACAGATGCTATCAAAGAAAATCTGATCCCACCAGAGTTGTCTAAGCAGCAGCAGGGATATGTGTATGCAGATGAAGCCGATTTGCTGAATGTCGTACTATTCGGAAAGACCGCAAAACAGTGGCGAACTGAGAATCCGGGCGTCAAGGGAAATATCCGTGATTATGCCACGATCGAGCAGCTTCTAGTCCTAACGAATCTTGAAAATCTGAATGCGTATCTGGTAAAGCAAGGCGTCCCACAGCCGGAACGCATGAAGAAACTTCGTGACACAGTGGTCTATCAGTTGAAAACGCTTTCAGAAAGCAAGGGAGCACGAGAATTAAACTATATGCACAATCAACTAAAACTCCCTGTTGATGAATAAAAATCCCCGCCCCGGTGTTGGCGCACCAGAGCAGGGAAAAGGGGCAGGAACTTTTGCGGGTCACCTGCCCTTCTATTTTACATGGATAGGAGGAAAAAGTCAATGAAATGCAGGAAATGCCATGCCGAGATCCCGGACGGGAGTAAATTCTGCCTCAAGTGCGGCGTCAAACAGGAGATCCGGCAAAACACGAAGAACCGAGGGAACGGTCAGGGAAGCGTCTATCAGCTCCCAAACAAGAAGTGGATCGCCGTAAAAGTGGTGGGCTATCAGCGTGAGGACGGGAAGCTCCGGAAGATCACCCGCTCAAAATCAGGCTTCCGAACGAAAAAGGACGCCCTGGACTACCTTCCCAAGCTGGAGGCGGCTCCTGCACAGCGCCCCACCACATGGGCCCAGCTGTATGAAGTATGGAAGCCAACACACCGGGCCAGCAAGTCCACACTGAACTGCTATGCCGCGGCAGAAAAATACTTCGAGCCGGTCCATCTGTTGAAATTTGCAGAGATCACTGTGGACGATCTACAGGACTGCATGGACGACTGCCCAAAGGGAAAACGCACCCGTGAGAACATGAAGGCGCTGGCCGGCCTGCTCTATAAATATGCGATCCCCCGCAACATGGCTCCCAACGGCCTGAATCTCGGCCAGTACCTCATTGTCGGGGACGGGGACACCGGCAGCAAAGAGGCCCTTCCCACCGAGGCGGTCAAGGTTCTGGAAGATCACGTCGGAATGGTCAAGTGGGCAGATTATGTGCTCTGCCAGTGCTATCTCGGCTTCCGCCCCTCCGAGTTTCTTGCTCTGGACGCGCTCAATTATAACCGCAAGGAGCGGGCGTTCGTCGGCGGTGCAAAGACAGACGCCGGGAAGGACCGGGTTGTCACAGTTTCCCCAAAAATACAGAAGATTGTGGATAACTTGGTTGCGGATAAGGTGGCCGGGCCTGTATTCTGTGGAGAGGATGGGGCCCAAATGAAGATCAAGGCTTACCGCAGCATATTTTACGGAGTGTTGGATGCCTGCGGAATCGAAAATCCAGTCGAGGAACGGGACGGTGTCAAGCGCCGGAAGTACACCCCGCACAGCTGCCGCCATACCTTCGCCACCATGATGAAGCGGGTCCAAGGGGCAGACAAGGACAAATTGGAACTGATGGGCCACACCAGCACCGAAATGCTCCGCCACTATCAGGACGCATCCTACGACGATCTCCGAAAAATCACCGATGCAATATGAAAAAGCCGCCCATACGGGCGGTTTTTCAATGAGCAATAGACAAAAATTTCACACACCGCTCTCATATTCGAGGCATAAAAAAAGTGATGAAATCAGGTAAAACCACCTAAATTCCATCACTTTTGGTCCGAGTGCTGAGATTCGAACTCAGGGCCTCTTGAACCCCATTCAAGCGCGATACCAAACTTCGCCACACCCGGTTATCTTTGCCGCTCAAGGTGTCTCACCTGGACGGCTCATATAGAATACCACAGCTTCCCGAAGAATGCAAGCCTTTTTTTCAATTTTTTCGATTTTATTTTTTCGGTCGATTGTAAAATGAAGTTGGACACCTAAGAAAAAATCCATAGTGATTTTCCCCACATGGTAGAATGAAGTTTGCACACAA
>ERZ791741.1908-NODE-1908-length-15919-cov-11.712872_pt1 | contig 15919 bp, 9 predicted proteins | sample MGYA00510040_ERZ791741 | MGnify/ENA primary metagenome ERZ791741 (study PRJEB30046, sample SAMN00791960) | human gut metagenome | study: EMG produced TPA metagenomics assembly of the A metagenome-wide association study of gut microbiota in type 2... | reverse complement strand
ATTATGATGTGGCTAATTTCGCAAAGCAGCTGAAAGTCCCGGTCTTCTTCTATTTAGGATATAACGACATGGTATGTCCTCCTACTTCCACATTTTCTGTATATAACGTAATTACTTCCCCTAAAGAGATTGTGATAATGGAGGAAGCCGAGCACTATGTTTATCCGGAACATTGGTCACAGGCTTTGCAATGGATTTATTCTAAACAGGGAATGTGAGAGGGGCTCTTATGATTCGTATGTTACTACTCATATTAGATTTGTACCTGTTTTATTGTCATACTGTCAGGGATACATTCAAGTAGATGAATATCAGCACTCTGTCACCTGACAATAACCATTGATAATAGGCTGACAATAAAATATCCCGACTTTTATTGTCAGCCTTACTTTTATCTCTTATAATACCTTTATAACCTGATAAACAGTACCTTTATAAGTATGCTTCGAAGGAATACCGCATTTTTGCAGCAATCTCCCGAAGTGATATACTTTGTTATCAGACAATGATATACCGCTTTTCTTTTTCAGATAATTTAGTATTTCGACCGGAGTAAGAAATTCTCCTTCCTCTTTCGTTTGCGCAGCTTTAAAATACTGATAAAACAATTGCAGCATAGCCGGTGTCTGCTCAAACTCACGGTTGTTTTCCGTCATAATCTGCTCATCCTCACTGTCAAACCAGTAGCGTTCGCCATGATGAATCTCGTGCATGGCTTGTGCATAAAGCTGTTCATAATCTATCGGCTGTGTAGTGTCGATGTTTCCCGTCACTTCAATACAAATGACACGGCGGCTTCCCGAAGGATCAGTCAGCAAATCCTTCTGATTGCTTGTACCGATAAATGAAGCATACCGCTGCAATTCAAGTACCGAGCGACCGTGCGGTTTCCGTAGATTGACCACAGGCTTTTGAAGAATATGTTTCAGAAATCCCTGTTGTGGCAGAGTTATCTGGTCAAACTCATCGATGTTGATGAGCGCAAACCGATTCAGATACAGTTCTGCATCCCGTTTATGGCTGAAATCAATGCTGTCTGTATAGTAAGCGCGAAGTGCAGGTGGAATCATTTCACGGCAGAAAGTTGACTTATGAGTTCCTTGTGCCCCCACTAATATGGGCGATGTATTATTCGCATGCATTTTATCTACCCCTCTCCAATGTGAAACCATATTCAGGAACCAACGGTGGAAAAGCAATTCCCAATGCGGATTCTTGCAAGGAACCCTGTTTGCCAAAGCATGAATACGGTCTTTGCCGTCCCAATGAGGCAGATGAAACAGAAACTCTTCCAACGGATTGTAGATCGGCACACGGTTGGAATGTAAGTATCGGTCTATATCCCTATCCCATACGCCAATACCTTCGGATTGTGCGTCGAGCATGATGCTGTTTTGTGCCCGTTTGTCAATGGGATGAAAGTAAAACTGAAACGAGAAACGCTCCCGGTATTCCACTTCCCCGATCTGCGTATTATAACGGAACTCATAACGACGGTTCATAAATTCATCCATTTGCAGGCTAAGACGTTGCTCTTTAGTCAGGCAGCTGCTTTTGGGCACTCCCTTACATTCCTTATATACGTTTCTTATCATTTCGCGTACCAGCATCGGATTTTTTCTTTTGTAATAACGCGTGATGGTTCGTCGGGTTACCTCCTCTTCCGGGATGCCGGAGTAGTAACAATTTTCGGCAAGCGGGACTACTAACGTTTGCAAATCATGATCGTTCCGATGCCAGTCTGTTTCCATTTCTTCGAATGTCTTCCGCAATGCTGCTTCATAAAGCAATGCTACTGTATCTTCCGTGTCATACCCCGGCAGTGCTCGATTCAGTGGAGATGCTTCAGTACTTGATTTCTCATGATAAGTCATCTCGCCGGGCATACCGATGGGTTGTGAAAGATAGAAAGGTACAGGGGTGGGACGGTAAATCAAGTCCGGATCATAACTAAGACGTGAGAATTGTTCCAGTTTCGGCTCTTTCAATAGAATGTTGAAGGGAAGTTGAGGCTGATAACATTTGATGGCAAGCCGGTAAGCATGTGCCTGAAACACTTCGGCTTCTTCCGTTGTTTGCGGTAAAGTGCCGTCCGGACGGGTGAAGCAAGTCCATATCTTGACGCTTTTACCACTTGCACCCATAAAAGCCAGCATTGTTTGGGGAAGTTCGGCTGCCTTTTGTTTCACGATTTCCACTTCTGTCTTTCCGGCTAGCGGACCGATGGTCAGTTCTACAATGCCATTGTAGGTTTTCATTCGTTTCACTCCGTTCACTCGTTCGAAGGCTGCTGCGGGAATCACTCGTGGTAGTTTGTTGGCGAGGGAACAAGGCTCGTCGGGTAGAACAAAATGCAGGGCCTGACGTAATCCGGTTACCGGGCGGAGCTTGGTTTCTTTTTTCATTTTTTCTATCAGCAGGTCGATGTCTGTCACGCTTAGTGCCTCCGTATCTCCGTTTTCCCTGATTTGTGTAATCTTCATTTTTCTTCTCTTGATATTTAATGAGAGTAAGTGTTTGTTATTGGTTTCAAAGGTACGGATAAGGTACTTGTAAAACAAACTATTTGCGCTTTATCGCGATAAAGAATGTGCTTTCTTGTTATACTCTATTCAAGAAGGCGGACTTGAAACATTAACAAGCAAGTAAAGATATGCTCGCCACTGTGTATTGTTGCATAAAGACACCGTTATTCTTACGTTAACTTACCGGTATTGGTAGTTCGCCACGGCCGTGACGAGATCTTCCCACGGCCGTGGTAGGAATTCGTCACGGCTGTGGAAAGAAGTCACCACGGCCGTGGAAAGGTAAAGATACCGGTACTTTAGCTGAACAATACTGCTGCTTTAGCCGAACAATGCTGCTGCTTTAACGGAACAATACTGTTACTTTAGCAGAACAATACCTGCTTCTTTAGTGAAAGATACCGGATGTGCAGTACTCATTTAACGGGGCGACATTCGCTTCGTAGCGAGTTTATATTTCTTATAGGCTCTTTGCTAATATTGAACTTCCTCTCTTTCAATACAAAACTTCCTGTATTTATTTCCGTATTTCCACTTTGTTTCGAAAAAAAAGCATATCTTTGTCATACGCTTTCTGCTCATCGGCGTGATGAAACGGTGGAAAGCGGTTATTATTTTAAATGGAATATGACGTATTATCTCTCTTACCCGAAATCTAGCAGTTTCTATTCACGGAGAGATGATACAACAGATATTCCACGTGAACGGCTTGTATCAACATATCCGTTAGGAGATGTGTTATATATAAACGATTGGCGTGGATGTCTGTTGTTATCATTGTCTCGTGAAAAGGTTCGCTAGGCCTAGGGTAAAGATAATGGTACAACAGCATTCACGTCTTTTTTGTATCCGGGCGGTTATACATTACCCCAGAAAAGTCTAACCTAACCACTCCTTACTCGTCCGAAATGCAAAAAACGTGGATGCGTGTTGTCCCACATAAACAAAATAACATTTACTTTTTATTGTGGAACACATTAAAAAAGAGCATTATGCCGAAATGGATTAGCATAGAAAAAGCAGCGTTTAAGTATGGGATTAACGAAGAGGTGATCTGGCTTTGGATAGAAATGAATAGATTTCCGGTAGCGTACACTAAGGAACCGCCTGCAGTTGACGAAGAAGGTATGGACGATTTTTTGCGTCGAGGTAAGGATCGGGTTATGGCGGAATATATTGATACATTAGAAGAACTGTGTATGCAAAAAACAAAGATTTGTCTTTTGTATGCCGAAATTATAGGTGCTCAGGATAAGGAACTGCTGTTGCAGAGGGAAAAAATCGCTCGAATGAATGAGATACAGATAGCCATGAGAAGACAAGGCGAACGGATGCAGGACTGTGCGAAGGTGCTTATGAAATACGAAAAGCCTTTTCATATCAGTTGGGTAGATAGATTATGGAACAATTTGAAGCAGTTGTTGTCAGGCGTGAAGCATTGGACGGGGCTGAAATAAATAGAGCGTATAATATTTTTTATCTATTCTTTTTACTTTCTTAACTCCGAATGTTTCGTAACTGTTGGGAAACCACCTACTTTTATCCCCCAAATTTGCAACATTCCGAAATGTTGCACGTCTAATAAAATAAGAACTAAATCATTCTAGTTATGAAACACAGACTGTTGCTACTATTACTATTCGTGTTCACTGCATCTGTGGCGGGGTGGGCGCAAAAATCCGTGGCTCCTTCTTATACAATCAAAGGTGTGCTTCTGGATTCTTTGACGCAGGAAGGGGAACCGTATGCTACAATCAGAATTACAAAGAAAAATGCTCCGGAGAAAGCGCTGAAAATGGCGGTGACCGGTGCGAACGGTAAATTTCAGGAGAAGCTGAATGTGCCGGCAGGAGATTATGTAATCAGTATTTCTTCGATAGGTAAAGCGCCTGTGGTGAAGGAATTTACGTTGAAATCGTCAACTAAGGTGGTTGATTTGGGGACAATGCTCTCGGCGGAAGCCAACAATGAGCTGAAAGGGGTGGAAGTCGTGGCACAAAAGCCTCTGGTAAAGGTAGATGTCGATAAGATAGAGTATAATATTGAGGATGATCCCGATTCCAAGTCCAACAGTATATTGGAAATGTTGCGTAAAGTTCCTTTGGTGACGGTGGACGGGGAAGATAATATACAGGTGAACGGAAGCAGCAGTTTCAAGGTACACGTGAACGGAAAACCCAATAACATGATGAGCAATAACCCGAAGGAAGTGTTGAAAAGTATGCCTGCCAATTCGATTAAATATATTGAGGTTATCACTTCACCGGGAGCTAAATATGATGCGGAAGGAGTGGGCGGTATCCTGAATATCGTGACAGTAGGCAGCGGATTTGAAGGATATACGGCTACTTTCCGTGGAAGCGCGAACAATAACGGGGCAGGTACCGGTGCTTATGCAATGGTGAAACAGGGGAAACTAACCCTTTCCGCCAATTATAACTTTAATTATAATAACAGCCCGCGCGGCTATTCGGACAGTTATCGTGAGAACTTTGAGTCGGATACGGAGAAATATCTTGAGTCCGGCAGCAGTTCCAAGTCAAAGGGGAATTTCCAGTACGGGAATCTTGAGGCGAGTTACGAGATTGATACGTTACGGTTGCTGACGGTGGCTTTCGGGATGTATGGCAGCAGTAATAAGAGTAACAGCGACGGTAGTACCGTGATGTACGGAGCAAATTACGAGGATGTTGCTTATAGCTACCGGACGGACAATCATGGAAAAAGTTCGTGGTTCTCCATAAATGGAAACGTTGATTATCAGCGTACTTCCAAGAAGAACAAACAACGGATGATTACGCTTTCTTATAAGGTGAACACACAACCTCAGACGAGTGATTCTTATAGCACTTATCTCGATATTCTTCCGGATGAAAGAAAAGATGAACTGATAGAAAATCTGAAGTTGTACAATTACCATTCGGACGGTAAGACGAATACTATGGAACAGACCTTTCAGGTGGATTATACGACACCGATCGGCAAATTGCATACGATTGAAACCGGCGTGAAGTATATCTTCCGGCGGAACTCCAGTGATAATAAGTTTTACGAGGCAGCAGGAGGCAGCAATGATTATGCATACAACGAGGACCGCAGCAGCGATTACCGTCATTTGAACCATATCCTGTCCGCCTATGCCGGATATACGTTGAGATATAAGGACTTTACTTTCAAACCGGGACTCCGCTACGAACAGACCATACAACGGGTGAAATATATTGTCGGTCCGGGAGAGAATTTCCATACCAATTTCAGTGACTTGGTGCCTTCCGTCTCTTTGGGGATGAAGATCGGCAAAACGCAGAACATACGTGCCGGTTATAATATGCGTATCTGGCGTCCGGGTATCTGGAACCTAAACCCTTATTTTGACGATCAGAACCCGATGTTTATCAGTCAGGGTAATCCGGATTTGAAGAGTGAGAAAAGTCATGCGTTCGATGTGGCTTACAGCAGTTTCAGTGCTAGGTTTAACGTGAATGTCTCGTTGCGTCACTCCTTTAATAATAATGGAATCGAGAGAATCAGCCGTTTGATTACTGCCGAGGACGGGGAAGACTTTGGCGGCGGTCATATAGCACCGCAAGGGGCTTTATACAGCACCTATGATAATATAGGCAAGAACCGGAATACCGGTCTTTCCCTTTATCTGAACTGGAATGCTTCTCCGAAAACACGTATTTATGTGAACGGACGCGGAAGTTATACAGATATGAAAAGTGAGGCGCAGGGATTGCACAACTATGGTTGGAACGGCTCTTTCTACGGGGGTATCCAGCACACGCTTCCTTTGAAGTTGCGGTTGAGCCTGAATGGCGGTGGAAGTACGCCGTATATCAGTCTGCAAGGAAAGGGGTCCGGTTATCAATATTATGGTCTTAGCCTGAACCGCTCGTTCCTGAAAGAGGACCGTTTGTCTGTGAACTTATATTGTAATAACATCTTTGAAAAATACAGGAGCTACAACAACCATACGGAAGGAGCCAACTTCGTGTCAAAGAGCAGTAGCAAATGGCCGAGCCGTAGCTTTGGAGTCAGTGTCAGCTACCGGATCGGAGAACTGAAAGCCAGCGTGAAGAAAGCTGCCCGAAGCATTAGTAATGATGATGTGAAAGGCGGCGGAGGCGGAGGAAACGCCGGTGGCGGAGGTGGTCAGTAAGACCACTTCCACCGACCGTGATTCCTTATTGTTGTCTCACATCCTGTTTGTTGGTATTAAAACCGAGTTTCGTCAATCCGGCTTGTACATCGGGGTGGCTCATAAAGAGTTTCCATAACAGGCCTGTCCGGTAATTCTCGATCATGACGGCGATAGGTCCTTGGTCGATAGCCAGATAGCGTTGCGGATACCAGTTGTCCGTTTCGCTGAAAGCGTCGTAGAATCCGAAAGGACCGAATACTTTGTCTCCCATATTATATAGGTGGCGCATCACTTGCAGAGAATATTCCGGGGTGTAGACGATAGACGAAAGTGCGGCGGTGGGGGAGATGACCCCTTTGTCGTCCTGCTCGTTCGGCGAGTGGGCGGCGTATCCGTCGACGGAGTAACTGGCGGTCAGCCCCCAGCAGTCCGGCCCGAAACCTTTATAGTGTTTGGGGTTGCGGATACAGTAGGCGCGGTTGACTAGCGTCAGGTTACGCATTTCGTGGAAGTAGCTGGGACAGTATTCGTCTTTCAGTCCGACGGGGTCGAGGCCGAGGAAAGAATATTGTGCCCAGAAAAGCGGTCCGGCTTCCGTGCCCTGGTAGCGGAGATGCAATTCTATACCTTCCACCTTGTGCGGGGAAACAATCGCTCCGTTCTGTGCCCAACCGTCATGATAGACAGCGGCAGGTACTCCGTGCGTCGGTGAAGCGGCGGCAAGGATATACATAATCATGCATTCGTTGTAGCCATGTATGGGGAAATCCATTTCCCAGCCGTAAGTAGGACTCCAATGCCAATAAAGAACGTTTTGTCCGCCTTTGCGGTACCAGTCCCAGTCTACCTCTCGCCAGAGGCGGTCGATACGTTGGGCTATGGCCTTTTCTTTGTCATTACCGTTTGCGTAGTATTGGTGCACGGCTAGAAGGCCCTGCATCAGGAAGGCGGTTTCTACGAGGTCGCCGCCGTTGTCTTTCTGACCGAACGGCTTCACTTTTCCGGTATCACCATACCACCAGTGCGGGTAAGCTCCGTGAAAACGGTCGGCCTTTTCGAGGAAGGAGACGATACGTTCCATACGTGCCAATCCTTCTTCGCGGGTGACGTAGCCGCGGTCTATACCGGCAAGGATAGCCATGATGCCGAAGCCGCTACCGCCGGAGGTGACCACGTTGGCGTCATTCTGCGGATATACGCCGTCTACGTGATAACGTTCGGGGGCAAGACCGCTGTTGGGTTCTGCACCTTCCCAGAAATAAAGGAAAGTCCTTCGCTGAACGGTATCCATTAAGGCGTCATCCGATAGTGAGTCGGTGGCGGCGGTGAGGTTGCTGCTGCTTTTTCCCTTACAACTTTGGAAGGTCAGGGTAAGGGTGGATAGAAACAGTAGCATGAGAGGGAGTAGGCTTCCTGTTGTGATTCTTCTATGATGTTTATTTTTCATAACTGATACTATTAAGTTTGGTTTGTAAAAGGGGCAAGAGGCGGTTGTATCTTCAATAGACTTACGTATTCACCTACCACCTCCCCCTACGGGTACTCCTCCTTCCCGAAGGAGGAGAATGGAGTTACTACCGACTTTTCACGGTTACTTTAGTTCAAAGTGAATCTTGCTGTTTTCACATCCCGGCTGTTGGTGCCGATCATCACTTCGAAATCTCCCGGCTCCGCTACCAGTTGCAGGTCATAATTGTAATATCGCAACATTTCCGGAGCAATCTTGAAACGGACAATCTTCATTTCACCCGGTTCGAGAAATATCTTCTGAAAACCTTTCAGCTCTTTCACCGGACGGGTACTACTGCCGACGACGTCGCGGATATAAAGCTGTACTACCTCCGAACCGGGCCATGTGCCCGTGTTGGTGACTGTCACTGCTGCGGTCAGCGAGCCGTTCATGTCCATGCTGGAATGGCTCAAGTCGATATCGCTGTAAGAGAAAGTGGTATAAGAAAGTCCGTAACCGAACGGATAGAGTGGCTCGTTATCCACATCGAGATAGTTGCTGCGGAACTTCTCAAACCATTTACCCTGTCCCAACGGACGTCCGGTGTTCTTATGTGCATAATAAAGAGGAATCTGTCCGACGTTCTTCGGGAAAGTCATCGTCAGTTTGCCGCCCGGGTTGACATAACCGAAGAGGGCGTCGCCGATAGCGTAGGCCGCTTCGCTACCTCCGAACCATACATTCAGAATAGCGGGCACGTGTTCCTGTTCCCAGTTTAGCGTAAGCGGACGACCAGTGAATAACACCAGTACTACCGGCTTTCCGGTTTTCAGTAATTCTTTTAACAGGTTTTGTTGTACGTCGGGGAGGTCCAGGTTAGTGCGGCTGCTGCTTTCCCCGCTCATTTCTGACGATTCGCCCAAGGCTGCGATGATGATGTCCGAGCGGCGGGCTACATTCAAGGCTTCGTCCAGCAATTGCTGGTCGGTCCGGTTGTCGCGGTTCAGTGAACGGCCGAACATGGTGGCGCGTTCTTCGTAGGCGGCGTCACTAATCAGGTTGCTGCCTTTGGCATACATGATATTCGCTTTTCCGGCAGTCATCTCTTTCAAGCCTTCCACCAGTGATGGGCAACGGTCGAGCACGGCGGCTACGCTCCATGTTCCGGGCATATTGGCACGGCTGTTGGCTAGCGGGCCTATCACGGCGATGTTGCCTTTAGGATTAAAAGGCAGCAGAGGGTTGCCGTTCGGATTTCCGTCGGGGCTGTCGTTCTTGAGCAGGACGAAACTTTCTGCCGCAATTCTGCGGGCAGCGTCGCGGTGTGCCTTCGTAAAGATGTCACGTGCCGGACGTTTCGGGTCGCAATATTTATACGGGTTGTCGAACAACCCCAGTTTGTATTTCGCTACCAGGATGCGGCGGCAGGCGGTGTTCAATGTTTCCATAGAAACCTTGCCTTCCTGAATGGATTTTTTCAGAGTACCTACAAAACCTTCGCTGACCATATCCATATCCACTCCGGCGTTGATGGCACGTGCCGTTACCGTCTGGAGGTCGCCGATGCCGTGGTCTATCATTTCGGAAATACCGGTATAGTCGGTGACTACAAATCCGTTGAATCCCCACTGACCGCGCAGGATGTCCGTCATTAACCATTTGTTGGCAGTGGCCGGAATGCCGTCCACCTCGTTGAATGATGCCATGACACTGCCTACGCCTGCTTCAACGGCGGCTTCGTAAGGCAGCATATAGTCGTTGAACATCCGTTGGCGGCTCATGTCCACCGTATTGTAGTCACGTCCGGCTTCACTTGCTCCGTACAGGGCGAAGTGCTTTACGCAAGCCATGATTTCGTCATTGCGTTTCATATCTTTGCCCTGATAGCCGCGCACCATGGCTTCGGCAATCATAGCTCCCAGAAACGGATCTTCACCGTTACCTTCGGATACACGTCCCCAACGCGGGTCGCGCGAAATATCCACCATTGGGCTGAACGTCCATGAGATACCGTCGGCGCTGGCTTCTACGGCTGCAATGCGGGCGGATTCTTCGATAGCCGCCATATCCCATGTACAGGAGAGTCCGAGAGGGATAGGGAACATCGTTTCGTATCCATGGATCACGTCCATGCCGAACAACAACGGAATGCCGAGGCGTGACTCTTCCACAGCCTGTTTCTGTACCTCACGTATTTTCTCCACCCCTTTCAGGTTGAACAGTCCTCCCACTTCGCCTTTCTTGATTTTGCCGGCGATGTCGCTGCTCTTGGCTTGTCCGGTAGTAATCTCTCCCGTGACGGGAAGGTTCAACTGACCGATCTTTTCTTCGGTGGTCATTTTTTTCATCAATGCGTCGATGAAACGATCCATGTCTTGTGGCGACTTCTGAGCGGATGCGGTCAGGAGTCCTGTCGCAAAGAACAGGATTAATAAACTTAGTTTCTTGTATATCATATTATTATATTCTATTTTGTTTTATTGGTAATCGGGATTTTGCACCAGTACCCCTTTGGACTTGTCTATTTCAGTCTGAGGCAATGGAAGTAAAGCGTTCTTGTCCTGATAATTCTTGCCGGCAGCTTGCAATACTTCTTTTGCAATGCCCCAGCGGACGAGGTCGTAGAAACGGTCGAACTCAAGTCCCAGTTCCACACGGCGTTCGTGGCGGATAGCTTCACGCAGTTCTCCCTGGTCGGTAGTGGTCACTTTGGGAAGAATGTTGGTGTTGGTGCCTCTGGCACGTGCACGTACTTGTTCCAGGTAGTCGATTGCCTCACCGGAGATACCCTTCTCGTTGGCGGATTCGGCTCCCATGAGCAAGACATCTGCATAACGGATCAGGCGGATGTTCACCCAATATCCTTTATTGGTATATTCTTTACGCAGGGCAGGGTCGGTATAGGCTTTCTTGTTGAAGTAAGCACCTATTGCCGGAGAGACGGGAGATTCGCCGTAAGGCTCGTTGGTATTTTCCGGAGTAATCGGTTCGCTGTCCGATCTGCGGAAGTAAAGCAGGGTGGCGTTCTTGCGCGGGTCGCCCGGTTCGTAGGCTTGCGCCATAAGTTCGGTTGCCATGTGCCAGCCCCAGCCTAAGTCCCATTGATCCGCTCCGCGCACACCTTGCACTTCGCAGAATTGGCTGCCGATAATATCGCTTTGAGGAAGGGCGGCAGTAGCGGTACATTGCAGTTCGAAGATAGAACCGCCGCTATTTTCGCCATCATCGGTGAAGATTTCATTATACGGAGTTCTCAGGTTGTAGAGCCCTTTCTTGATGACGTCGGTGGAGGCAGTGTACATATTGTTCCAGTCGTTACGCATCATATATGTACGTGCGTGCAAAGAACGGGCGGCTCCCCATGTCAGTCGTCCCAAGTACTCGGTACTCCATGTTTCCGGCAGTGACTCCTCGGCGGTTTTCAGGTCGGCATCAATCTGCTCGTAGATTTTATCGACGGTGGTTTTCGGAATGTTGGCTTCCGAAGCGTCGTTGATCTTGTAAGTCACCAGAGGGACTTCGCCGAATGCCCTTACCAGGTTGAAGTAGCAATAGGCACGGAAGAAAGAGGCTTCACCTTTGTTGATGATGTCTTCGGCTTCGGTCTGTCCGGCAGTTTCTTTCTCGGCAATGGCGTCGAGGATGTCGTTACACTGATAGATAACGGCGTAGTTCTTTCCCCAATAAGCACCTAGCAGACCATTGGAGGCCGTGTATTTGAAGTCGTCATACATCTCGGCTACATCCGACCCGTCACTGGCAATACTTCCCTTTTCTTCGTCTTCGGAACGGAGACAGTGGATAGCGAGGGCGGTAGTGCCTGCGGTGATATCGTAGCTACGCATCATCGTGTAGACATTGTAGATTTTACCGTTGACCAGCGCATTGGGATTATCGTCTTCTGTAAACTGTCCTTGCGGACTGCGGTCCAGAAAGTCACTGCAACTGCCCAAAGTGAGTGCGGCCGCAGCAATAAAGGTTGAAAATATATATTTATCTAGTTTCATACAATTATAGTTTTAAAGATTAAAGTTGCTGAAGTTTCGCAAGGGGCCTGCATGCTTTCTCCTCTTTCGCCCCTACGCTATTATCTTGCCATTAGAATGTCAGGTTAATACCGAACGTATAGACTGCCGGTACGGGATAGCTTCCGTTGTCTACGCCGAATGCGGTGGCGGTTCCTCCCAATTCCGGAGTATATCCGGTGTTATGCTTCCATGTTTTCAAGTTTTGTATGTTGACATACACTTTCAGGGCTTGCAGGCGGATTTTGGCAAGCAGGCTCTTGTCGAATGCATAGGCAAGTTGTACGTTACGGATACGGAAGAAGTTGCCGCTTTCGATGTAATAATCCGAATTCAGGTAGTTGATAGAGTGCTTGGAGTTCAGCAACGGTTGGGTATTGGAAGTACCTTCCCCGTGCCAACGGTCCAGCCGTTGTTCGAGGTAGTTGAACTGGGCGAAGTTGTAGTTATCCCACGTACGGAATATCTTGTTACCGCCTTGTCCCATCATGTCGATCCCCAACGACCAGTTCTTGTAGTTCACTCCGAGGGAGAAACCGTAAGTTACTTTCGGGGTAGGATTACCTATCATGGTACGGTCTTCCGGAGTAATTTCTCCGTTTCCGTCGACATCTGCGAATTTCAAGTCACCGGGGGTGACGGTGGCAAGCGTGTTCTTGGGCGATGCGTCTATGTCGGCTTGCGACTGATAAACGCCTTCTACCTTATAACCGTAGAAGTAACCGATCGGATAGCCTGCCATTGTATAACTTTGCTGCTTGTCTCCGGCGATGATAGAGTATCCTTCCTGAACCAGACTCTTCACTTCATTCTTGATGGTGGTTAGGTTGGCACTGACAGAATATCCCCATTCGCCGATCTGGTCGCGCCAGGTCACAGCCATTTCTACTCCTTTATTCTGAATCTGTCCCAAGTTACCTATCCCCGGAATTGTTCCGGAAATACCGGGAACTTCGGCCAGCAGGTCTTTGGTGTTTTTCTTGTAATAAACACCTTCAAAATGCAGTCGGTTGCGGAGAAGATTCGTTTCAAATCCGGCTTCCCAAGCTTCTACTTTTTCCCAACGGAGATTTGGATTGGGCAGATAGGCAAGCTGATAGCCCGGATAGATGATAGACGGTTTGCCGAATACGGCGGAATAAGCGTTGCTCAGTAACGGCTCGGCAGGGTAGGCTTTATCTAGGTTCTGATTACCCAGCGTACCGTAAGAAGCCTTGATTTTCAACATATCGAGCCATTTGATATCTTTCATGAATTCTTCTTCGGACATCAGCCAGCCGCCTCCCAGAGAGAAGAAGTTCTGCCATTCGTTGCCCGTATAAGAGAAAGCGGAAGAACCGTCGCGACGGAACGAACCGTTGAACAGGTATTTGCCTTTATAGTTGTAGATAACACGTGCAAGCATGGACAGTGTGCTGCGTTCCCACTGCGTGCTTCCATTGGTGGCAGTGGCTGCATCACCGATACTCACGAACCATTTGTCCGGATCGTTGGGAATCACCAGACCTACACCTTGTTTGCGTGCTCCGTCCAAGCGGCTCAGGGAATTGTAATAAGTCGTGAAACCTGCAGTAGCAGTCAGGTTATGGTTGCCATTGTCGAAGCTGTTCGTATATGTCAACACATAGTCACTCTGTACTTTCGTTTCATTTTCCTTGAACTGGCTGACCTCGGTTTTGCCTGTTCCCAAGGTGGCTATATTCCCGCTGACAGTGGGGTCGTACACTTTGACGATAGGCTGGTATGTCCGTCCGTTATTGGAAGCATAGTCCATAGAGAACATCGCTTTGAAGTTGAAATGTTTCAGGAAGTCCACTTCACCGTAGATATTACCGGACGCCCGGTAGTTCTCGGCTTTGGTGGTGTTTGCTCTCAGACTGACGTCTACCATTGGATTGTTGATCTGTGCTTTCTGAAATTCCGGCAGTGCACTGTATAGTCCGTATTCATCATTATATACCGGAGCGATCGGGGTGGCACGGAGGGCATTCAGTACTTGTTTGGAGTCGGCGGGAAGCATACGTGCCCCGTTGAACTGGAAGCCGACTTTCAGATAATCCGTAATCTTGTAATCGTTACTTGCATTAATCGTCACTTTGCTGAATTTCTCATGTTCGATGTTGCCCTGTTCATACGAGTAACCTACGCCCAGATAGAAACTATGTTTGGGCGAAGCTCCCGTAATGCTTATATTATTGTTGGTGATAAAAGCTGTCTGGAAGATTTCATCCTGCCAGTCGGTATTTGCATTCCAGCCGGTGAAGTCGAACGGGGCGTCTTCCTGATTGGCGAGCTGCTCGCTGTATAACTCACGGAATTGCGATCCGTTTACCAGCTTCACCTTATCTACTACTTTCTTGAAGCCGAAGGAGGTGTTTATATTTACCAGTGTTTGTCCTTCTTTGGCTTTTTTGGTGGTGATGATAATCACACCGTTAGCACCACGGACACCGAAGATCGCCAGTGAAGACGGGTCTTTCAGAATCTCCATGGATTCGATATCCTCCGGGTTGAGGAAGTTGATGTTATCGTTGAATAGTCCGTCAACGATATACAAAGGTTTATATCCGTTGATAGAGTTTGTACCGCGAATACGAATTTCCGGGTCGGAGCCGGCACGTCCGGAGTTTACGATTTGCACGCCGGCCACTTTTCCCTGTAAGGAAGAAAGCGGGTTCATGGCAGGTTTGTTGGCAAGTTCTTCTCCTTTGATGTTGGTGATAGAACCTGTCAAGTCCCTTTTCTTAGCACTACCATATCCGATAACTACCGTTTCGGCTAGCACTTGCGAATCTTCTTTCAGGGTGACGTTGATAACGGTCTGCGCACCGACCTTGACGCTCTGCGAGGTCATTCCCACATAGGAAAATGCCAGTACGTCGTCCGGGGTGACAGAGATTGAATACTTACCGTCCATGTCTGTAATGGTTCCGGTGGAAGTTCCTTGTACGAGCACCGATGCGCCTATTAGTGGTTCATTAGCAGCGTCTGTTACCGTACCCGTCACCGTCTTTGTTTGTGCAAAGGCAGATGCAGAGGTAAGCAATAAGCAAGTGAGTGCGTGGCCGCCGAGTCGGGGCCCGTGTTCACCACAGTGCGATAGCCGGACTCGCCGACACCCTTCAAACGCGCCACCTCGGGCACGACGCTCATCATATGCCCGATGACCTCGGCCGGCACGCCGGCGGCCAAGTTGTCGTAGTGGGTCTTCGGCACGATGAGGGTGTGCACCGGCGCCTCGGGCTCGATGTCATCGAAGGCGTAGCACACATCGTCCTCGTACACCTTGGCCGACGGGATCTCGCCGGACACGATCTTGCAGAACAGGCAATCGTCCATGGATCTTCCTTTCATCTCCTGACTTCTACATCATACCCGAAATCGACCGCTACTGCCCGTCGGCTGCGCGCTGGTCGACGCGCAGGAAGGCGATCGGCCGCAGATCCTCCGAAGCGTGGCCTGCGGCGACAGTCTCGCGGACGAGCTCGCGGACGAAGGCGTCGGCGCGCAAGGATCCCGTGGGCTTGGCCTCCAGAGAAAAGCGCACCGTGGCTCCGTCCAGGGACACCGGCCCTACAAGAAAGTCGGACGGCACGAGCGTCTTCTCCTTCTTCTTGCGCACGACGGTGATTGCCTCGGGAACCACGACGGCACGCGGGGCCTCGGAGAGCACGACTTCGTAGGTGCTCACCGGCAGCGCCACACTGGCGGCGGCATCCCGCGCCTCGATGTAGCGTGCCTCCGTGGGGTACAGATCGGCGGGGCTCGCCTCCTG